>ERZ1023263.20-NODE-20-length-95194-cov-19.225144_pt1 | contig 95194 bp, 93 predicted proteins | sample MGYA00380461_ERZ1023263 | MGnify/ENA primary metagenome ERZ1023263 (study PRJEB33173, sample SAMEA4830316) | metagenome | study: EMG produced TPA metagenomics assembly of the PRJEB25223 data set...
TTATAGAGCAAATAAAACCTGACGCAACCCCTATTTTTAATTATTTTGGGAAATACGACACAACTGTTTATTTATTCAACAAAAATACACTTATTTTTCTTTTTTCACTAAAAATGGGACCGGATTGGCCAAATGATCACCTAATTTTTCTGCCTGATTTTTTTCCTGCCATTTTAAGGCGCGACAATCAATATATTCACAATAGCCGCCTTCGCCCTGTTCTTCGACATCATTTATTTTGACCTGATAATGAAAACTGCCGACATAACCTGCAGCCAAGCCAAATTTAAAATCCCCGCGGCTTTGTGCCTGAATATGGATACGCGTGCCATCTGCACCGCTGTAACACCATTCAAATTCACGCGGCAGATACATGCTTTGCCGGTTTGGAGTCATCACCGCCGGATAAACCCGGTGCACTTTAAAATATACGCCTTCATCAAACAGCTGGCTTTGGCCACCGCTCAGGTCACGCAAATACATCCGCGACTGCAAAATCCGGTTAAAGCGGTCCCGCACTTGGGCCAGTAATAACTGCCGTTGTTGCTGCAGATTAATCACCTGATAAGTAAAAAAGGCTAAAGGTAGATAAGGAAAATTAATGGCTCGCGCATATTCAAAGCTGCCGAGTTGCTGGATCTGATAATGTTGCTGTTTATATTGAAGCTGTCCACTGCATTCACACAGCAAAGACCAGTGATCGGCCAGCCCCATGCGTAGCTTGGCAAAATAGGAAATCACCGGGGTAGTACGAATCTTCAGATCAAAACTGAGTTCAGAATCCAGACGTTGGACCCGAAACTCCGGAAAATGTCCTTCCAGCTGTTCCCGGCCACCAAACTGAAACAGTGCCGGCTTGAAATAACATTCTTTTTCCACTGAATAACTGCTGAGCTGCCCCACCATATGTGGACTGGAACTGACCAGTACCGTAGCAGTATCCAGCGGATGGGTTTGAATCGCGCTGTCATTACGCAGCATCGGGGCATTTGGCTGCCCAATCAGGCTCAGGAAATTAAGATAATGTAAGGGCGCGGGCAAATTGGGAATCATCAGCCCTTGATGAATGATTTTATATTTCTGGTTCGGGGCGTGAAAAGGCAGCTGCTCAAGCTTGAGTTGATGTGGAGCTTGATTCAGTTGTTTGGATCGATCGAGAAAATCTTGAAACATCTGCATAGCAAGCTCCTGGGTGTCATCTTGTTATGATTCGGCGGTTTTTCTCGCCATATAAGTGGTCACAAAACCTGATAATGCATAGATGATAGAAATCACCAGAATACCGACCGGAATATTATAGGTCATGGCCGCCAGTACAAAAACTGCTATCGGCAGCACAATAAACGGCACCCGCTTACGGTCCAATGTCTTAAAGGAATAATATTTAATATTGGAAATCATCAGCAAGCCAACCACCACAATAATCACGGCGTTGATGATCTGAATACCAAAGTCCTGAATATTATAAATTTCAGGAAAATCGCGGCCGACCCAGACCAGCGACACCAGCATTAAAGCCGCCAATGGACTGGCTACACCAATAAAATAACGCTTATCAACCACGCCAATCTGCACGTTAAAACGCGCCAGACGGAAAGCCGCACAGGCAGTATAGACAAAACAGCAGGCCAAGCCAATCCGGCCCAGATCATTCAGGCTCCAGCTATACATTAAAATTGCCGGGGCCACACCAAAGGCCAGCATATCGGACAAGGAGTCAAACTGCTCACCAAACGGACTTTGCGCACCAATGGCACGCGCAACACGACCATCTAAACCATCAAATAAGGCCGCCAGGAAAATGGCATAAATGGCCTGGCTATATTCGCCATTCATGCTGGCAATAATTGAATAAAAGCCCGACAGTAAAGCCGCGGTGGTAATGAGATTAGGCCACAGGTAGATGCCACGGCGTTTGACCTTTTGCCCCTCGCGGGTACGTTCCTCTTCCACCACTTCAAATGTGATTCCATCGTAATCATGTTCACGCGTCACGGAATCACCCTCGGGCTTCGGTGTGTTTATCATTATTTTATTCCTAACTCTAACCTAATCTCTGTTGTGACTGCTTGGCTTATTCGCCAACCAGCCAGCGTACTGCTGCATGTCCACCATTGTCCTGCATGCGTAAATGCGGGAATAACCATTGTAAGGCTTCATCTGCATCTTCAGAGAATTTCCAAGGTGGATTGATCACCAGTAAACCACAGCCATTCAAGCCAACCGGGGTATCATCTGGCCAGACACAGATTTCGCAAACCAGCTGACGGCGAATGCCCGATTTGTACATTTTCTTTTCAAAACGTTCAATCATGGCGCGGTCTTTAATTGGATACCACACCGCAAACACGCCTGTTGGCCATTTTTTATAGGCCGCGACCAGCAGTTCTACCAGCTGCGGGAAGTCTTTACGTTCCAGCTCATAAGGCGGGTCAATCATGACCAGACCGCGTTTTTCTTTCGGTGGAATCACCCCAAGCAGACCTTCGTAAGCATCACGTTCATGCAAGCCAGCACGACGATCACGGATATTGCTGCGCAATTGCTGAAAAACATCACGCTGCATTTCAAACACCGTGGCTTTATCCATCTCACGCATGCCTTGTAAGGCAAACCATGGTGAACCCGGATAAGCACCCTTGCCATCCGTCTCGCGCATCTGCTCGACCAGATTCAGATACTGCTTCACGCCTTCCGGTGCATTGCGGATAATCGAGTCATCCAGTTTGACCAGACGGTGAATACCATTTAAGAACTCACCCGACTTCTGTGCAGGTGCTAAAGATAAGTCGTATTTGCCTGCACCGCCATGTGTATCAATATAGCGATAAGGTTTATCTTTGGCATTTAAACGTGTCAGTAACTGAAGCAAAAGCACATGCTTCATGACATCGGCAAAGTTGCCTGCATGGAAATGGTGACGGTAATTCATGTTTCTTTAATTCCTGAAATCAACCGGTATTTTAGCATGAAAAAAAGTTTCATTCAGAGGCTTATCTTGCTCTAAAATAGTTCCCCCGCTTTTTTATCCTTGTTCGAGTTTTGCCTATGCAAACACATTCTCTACCACCATCCTGGAATCTGGCACAGATATTCAATGATCTGGATCAATCCGGTTATGCCCTGATTGATGATGCCTATCCACAGGATTATGTACAAGCTTTGGTAGCAGAATGTACCGCACATTTGAATGAGTTTCGTAACGCAGCCATTCAAAACGGTGTGGTCAGCCAGATTCGCAGTGATCATATCTTATGGCTGGATTCAAGCCTGCCGGTTGCCGAGCAGCATACCCAAACCTTAATGGCGCTGGCCGAGCAATTAAATCGTGCCTTTTTTCTGGGCATTAAGGAAGTCGAAGCCCATTTTGCCTGTTATAACGCCGGCGAATTTTATGCCCTGCACCGCGATAATCCGCAAGGTAAAAATGGCCGGATGATTTCCTGCGTCTTTTATCTGCATGAACAGTGGCAGGCCGATTGGGGCGGTGAATTACGCTTACAGGACAAACAGGGCGAATGGCAGATCATTGCGCCACAGCCCAACCGGATGGCCTTATTCCAAAGTGATTTGCTGCATGAAGTGCTGCTCTCCAAACAGCAGCGCCTTTCGATTACTGCCTGGCTGCGTAGTGATCCACAGTTGTGGTGATCCTTTAAATCCTGGCAAGTGGCCTCATATAAACCGTATTGTGAACTGAGGATTGTGCCGATGCGTGATACCACCCAACCGATTATTCAGCGTATCGGTGAAACTGACCAGCTCTATTTACAGGGCAACACCCCGGAACTGGCGCTGGAACGTGCTTCATTACGCCTAGAACTGGTGATGCTGAGTCAGGTCCGTCAGGAACAGACCTATTTCCTGCAAGAAGCGATTGTGCTGCTGGAGCAAGGCCGGGTTGAATTTGAGGAAATGCCGCTGTCCTTATATTTAAATCTGTCCTTAACCCTGGCCAAGGCCTATATGCTGTATTTTGAAATCAGCCAGGAAACCCGCTTTGCCTTAATTACCCAGCAGATTCTAAAACCGCTGACCAATTATAATCATGGCGATATTTACCTGTTCTTGGCCTATGCCAGCGCAGCGAAAAAAGAAAATGCACTGACTCAGCATTGGCTGACCAAATACCGTAAAACAGCCGAGTTTGATGCCGATGTACTACGTGAACATACTGCCTTTGAACACTGTCATGGTCAAAGCTGGTTTGTGCAGCTGATTCAGCCGCGTTTACACTAAAGCTCAGCACGAAAAAAATATTTAACAACAAAAATGCCTCATTGATTGAGGCATTTTTTATGGACTACAGAAACGCTTGAATCTTCAGGCAGGATTAAGCGGTTTGGGCTTTATAGGCATCCATATGTAATTGTTGATTCAATTCATCGACCCAGATCGCCCAGTCATCATCCTGGACCAGATGACTGATTAATAAAGCACGCTGGGATTTATTCCAGAACGGCGCATCATGCAAAGAAATATGGGAAGGCAGTTGATGGGTACGTACATAAAGTTCAATGGCCGCCGGACTATTGGCTAAACCAAGTTGAGAAAATAATAGAGCTAAGGATGGTGTGTTGTGATTGAGCATCTCGCCCTCCTTATATATCAGATAAATTGTAGTTATTTATCCATCTAACTTATAAGATAAAGCAAAAAAAACCTAGTCTTTGCGACCAGGTTTGTTGTTTCAATTTGTGATTAAAGTTCGCAAGAGCCGGAAAGCTTATGTTCGGTATGTAATTGCTCGTTTAAGACATCAATCACGATGGCCCATTCATCATCACTTTTCCAGTGACTGATAATGAAATCGTGCTGGGCCTTGCTCCAGAATGCGGCTTTATGTAGGGGAATATCGGAAGTTAATTGATGGCTTTCAATAAATTGATCAATGGCTTCTGAACTGGACTCTAGACCCAGCTGCTCAAATAACAGTTCTAATGTGGGTTGCTGATCAAACATGGCGCCCTCCTCAGCATTTTTTTACTGTATTGTAGCTTTACGTTATAAGAATTCTGCACAAAAGCACAGCCTTGTGACTGCGCTTGTTGTATTTTTTTGTACCAAAGCATGTAAGGCGGATGAGCCTGATTGAACTGGCTCCGGCTTATTGCGCCAGCTTGTCGCTTTCAACGTGTAGTAACTGGTTTAATTTGTCGATAATCACAATCCACTCATCATCCTGATGCCAGTGTTCGCGTAAAAAGGCGCTTTGTCCCTCACTCCAGAATCCAGCATCGGGCAAGGTCACTTCTGCCGGCAATTGATGGGCACGCACAAATTGCTCAATAGATGCTTCGTCTGCGGCTAAACCCAGTTGTTCAAATAATAATTCTAAGGTCGGCTGTTGTTCGAGTACCATGGAATGACTCCGTATTTTTCTAGGCGAAGTCCATAAACTAGCAAATCCGGAACAGCATTAGGGCTACAGGCCGATGTATTCTTGTTATGTTTTGTGAGGTTTGTCATGGCGCTGATCAATACAACAATCCATACAGCTGCATAAAAAAAGCACCCCAAATGGAGTGCTTTTTCTAACTTAGTTCAACACTAAATTATTTCACCATGTCAGCAATTGCTGCACGTTCTTCTTCAAGCTCGTTTAGCGTGAAGTTGATACGCTCACGGCTGAATTCGTCGATTTCAAGACCTTGAACGATCTTGTATTCGCCATTTTCGCAAGTTACAGGGAAACCGAACATTACGCCTTCAGGGATACCGTAAGAACCATCAGAAGGAATACCCATGGTTACCCATTCGCCGTTTGTGCCAAGCGCCCAGTCACGCATATGGTCGATTGCAGCGTTTGCAGCAGAAGCAGCAGAAGACAGACCACGCGCTTCGATGATTGCAGCACCACGTTTACCAACAGTTGGAAGGAATACGTCTTTGTTCCATTCAGCATCGTTGATTTTGTCTTTCAAGCTTTCGCCGTTTACGTTCGCAAAACGGTAGTCAGCATACATTGTTGGAGAGTGGTTACCCCAAACTGTCATGTTTTTGATGTCAGAAACTGCAACACCAGCTTTTTGAGCAAGTTGAGTCAACGCACGGTTGTGGTCAAGACGTAACATTGCTGTGAAGTTCTTCGCTGGAAGATCTGGAGCAGATTTCATTGCGATGTAAGCATTCGTGTTCGCAGGGTTACCTACAACAAGAACTTTAACGTCACGGCTCGCAACTTCGTTCAGCGCTTGACCTTGACCGATGAAGATTTCACCGTTGACTTTAAGAAGGTCAGCACGTTCCATACCTGGACCACGTGGACGTGAACCAACTAAAAGTGCATAGTCAGCATCTTTGAATGCAACTTTAGGATCATCAGTACCGATCATGCCAGCCAATAATGGGAAAGCACAGTCGTCAAGTTCCATCATTACGCCTTTCAGCGCTTGTTGAGCTTTCTCAACAGGAATTTCTAATAATTGAAGAATAACTGGTTGGTCTTTACCCAACATTTCACCGCTAGCGATACGGAATAATAGGCTGTAACCAATTTGACCAGCAGCGCCAGTAACGGCAACGCGAACAGGTTGCTTCATGTAATTATCTCCAGTTGAGAGGATAGTTAATGCGATTAAATAGCTGTTCTATCTAATCTTAATAATCATAAACGGCAAAGATTGTACTCCAATCCTTTGTCAGATGCATGTAAAAGGCTATGGATTTCAACAAAAGTCTGATAGGAAATATAAATAAAATGCCGAAAAACGTCGGGTTTTAGTATGAACCTTTAATAATAAAGGCCGATGGACACTGGGTTTCCACGCTACTGCTGCACTGTTTATAGCGCCCATTCGGGCTATAGCAGATTTTCAATTCAGTTAAATAACTTTTGGCCTGATGCGAAGTGCACTGAAAGTGAATGCTCTTGGAATGCATGCCCGGATTCAGGCGAATAAACAGCCGGTTCAGTTCATTCTGCTGCACCACGGTAGTTTCCTGACCGGTCAGCACCGCCGGGACTTTCAGCCGGTCGGCATAGTTAATAATGGTACGAAAATACTGGCTGGCATTCATCGGTACGCAGCCACCAATACCCTGCCACAATTGCACCCGGGCATGTTCATCGGGCATGACCCGTGCCACCACTTTGGCCTGAATGGGAGACAGTTTGGCTGAAGAACGGGTTTCGCAGTCACGACGAGAAGTTTCCGGATACAGCCCGGTAATATTCAGCGAGTAGCCTTGCAGGCATTTACGCTGCTTGGCACGGTTGCTGTCAAACATGCACACGGCGGGTGTCATTTGCACATCCATGACATAGCCCTGCACCGTGGCAGCACACGCAGCGCTACTGAGCAACACCCCCGCCCCACCCGAAATCAGGATGAGGATTCCCGCTGACTGCCCCCCGGCCGTCAATTTCTTCATTCTCAAACTTAGCACCTTCTCGTGTCGTTTTGAGTCCCATCCTCCTGCATCCATGCAGAAGCCCCCCATCTTGTTTACTGCGTATTGCGCATTGGAATCTGCTGCATACGTTTACTGATTGATTGCGCGCCCTGACCCAGCAATAATCCATAGTGCGTGGCATTGGTCATGACGTGTTTAACGTAATCGCGTGTTTCCAGCAGCGGAATGGATTCGGTATATTGATCCGCTGCCATGTTTTGAAATTCAGGCTGCCAGCGACGGGCACGGTTTGGCCCGGCATTATAGCCCGCAGTTGCTAAAACCGAGTTATTACTAAGCTGACCTTGAATGGTCGACAGATAAAATGTGCCATACCGAATATTGGTATTCATATCGGTGAGTGCCGCCGGATTATAGGTTTCCCCCATTTGACGGGCAATTAAACGCGCGGTATCCGGCATAATCTGCATTAAACCACCTGCCCCGACATGCGAACGCGCCGTAGTCACAAAACGGCTTTCCTGACGCATCAGGCCATAAGCCCAGGCCGGATCAATCCCGGCATTCTGGCTGTGGCTGACCACATAATTCTTGTGCGGCATGGCATAACGGTACTGATAGTTATGCTGCTTGGTGGTACGGTCTGCCGCATAAATGGCCCGGTCATACCAGCCCATATCGGTGGCGCGTTTGGCCGCAGCCAACAACAGGCCATCATCATGTTTTAAATAGGCCTGACGCACAGCCCAGTTCCATTCACGGTTAATATAACTGGCCGGCGCATTAATCTGGCGCAAGGCAAAGGCGCGTCTAAAGTGAATATCCTGATTTAAACGCTGCATATCCTGCGAACTTGGCTCACGGCTCACCGGAATCGAAGAATAGCTGTATCCAAGCTGATCTTTGGCCAATAAATTGTGGTAATCATCACCTTGGGCCAAACGTTTATAAATCGCGTCGGCACTGCGTTTTGAAGCCGCATCGCCACGCTGCTCAGAGGCACGTGCCAGCCAATACTGCCAGCGATCTTCCTGCTTTTGTGACACGCTCATGGCATCAATCGCGCGAATTACACTTTCCCAGGCACCAAAACGAATCGCCTGACGGGCATAAATTTCCGCTTCTTCCGGGCTAAATGGCAGTCCATAGCTGGCATCCAGCGCATTCAGCACTTCACGGTTAAAATTGTTCTTCATGACGGTGGTGCCGCCAATATAGCCCACAGCACGATATAAGGCGCGCTGCACCGATTGCGGGGTACCTTCTGCAGCACGTTTCACCGCAGATAAAGCCGAATTCAGGTCGGTATCGGCCAGACGGCCCAAGGCATAAATCAGATAAGCCTGATCTTCAGCACTGGCTTTTGGTGCAGACCATAAATAGTTAAGCGGATTGGCCTGAATGCTGTTCAGCTGCGACAGACTCAGGTTTAAACCTAGTCCCTGTGCAGTAGCAAGCGCCTGTCCGGATTGGCCAGCACGTAGCTGCACCCACAAACGCTGCTGTTTATCTTCCTGGGTCATCAGTGGGCTGGATAACATCATTCGGCCCAGACCGGTACAGGATTCTGGCTGCGAATTGGTGGTTAGCCAGACATCTTTAAATTCGGCAAAAACCAGCGGATCACCCGACTGGGCACGTACCTGCGCCACGGCACAGCTTTCGGCACGGTCGGCATTGGTCACATACGGCAGCACTGATACGGCATTGCTAAAATCGGCCTGTTTAACTTTTTCTTCGACATAATCGGCGGCCAGTTTTTCTGCCATGGCCGACTGTGGATAACGCTGGGCAAACTGCACAATCGAGGCGGGTGACTGAGTGGCCAGATTGGTATTTAAAATCCAGTATTCCGGATAATAGCCGAGCACATCATTTTGCATGGCACTTTGATATTGCTGCAATAAAGAGAGGTTACTGGCATTGGCTGCCCGCAGCGCATCATTAAACTGCTCTTCGGCTGCGTACAAGGTTGGGAAAATGCTCAGTGATGCCAAACCTAACACAAGCTTTTTGCAAAAAATTCTTTTCTTTTCAGTCCATGTGCGCATGTGCCTATTTTCAGTCATTACTTCGCCTCTCCTCTCTTACCGCAATATACTAAAACAGTTTCATTATTCTCAAACACCTCAATTGTTGTGTTATGTAACCTCATGATTAAACAATATTAATTTTCGAACAATTTTAATTGATAAATCAATCTTCTGCTTCCCTCATTTAGGGCTATAAGTTTATACCCAGTTCCTGTTAAAATACGCGTTTTTCTATCACCTCTGCCGTTCAAACATTTCAGAACGGACGATCTCGATTTTATCCTTCAGGAGCCTACATGACGGTTCAAACCTTCATTCCAAATGGTGCCAAAGCTGCCTCAGAAAACACTGTTACCCAGCCACAGCACACCCCAGCCGACGGTTCAGTGAAAAAGCTGTACATCGAAACGCAAGGGTGTCAGATGAATGAGTATGACAGTCATCGTATGGCAGACCTTTTAGGCGATTCTCACGGCTATGTGCTGACCAGCAATCCGGCCGATGCCGATATCCTGCTGATGAACACCTGTTCCATCCGCGAAAAGGCACAGGAAAAAGTGTTCTCGGAACTGGGCCGCTGGCGCAAACTGAAAGAAAAAAATCCGGATCTGGTGATTGGCGTGGGTGGCTGTGTTGCTTCTCAGGAAGGTGACAATATTCAAAAACGTGCGCCGTATGTCGACATGGTGTTTGGCCCACAAACCTTGCACCGTTTGCCACAAATGCTGGATCAGCATAATGATCAGGTTGAAAAACCGAAAAAAGAAAAAATCAAGCTGGTGGATATTTCCTTCCCGGACATTGAAAAATTCGACTTCCTGCCAGAACCGCGCGTCGAAGGTTTTAAAGCCTTTGTGTCGATTATGGAAGGCTGTTCCAAATACTGTTCTTTCTGCGTGGTGCCCTATACCCGTGGTGAAGAAGTTTCACGTCCACTCGATGACGTACTGGCGGAAATTGCCGGTTTAGCAGAAAAAGGTGTGCGTGAGATTTCACTGCTCGGTCAGAACGTGAATGGTTACCGCGGTGAAACTTTTGACGGCAACATCTGTACCTTTGCTGACCTGTTGCGTTTGGTCGCCGAAATTCCGGGGATTGGCCGTTTACGTTATACCACTTCGCATCCGCTAGAATTTAATGATGACCTGATTCAATGCTACCGCGACTTGCCACAAATGGTGTCGCATTTGCACTTGCCGGTACAAAGTGGCTCCAATGATGTATTACAGGCCATGAAACGTAACCACACCATTGATGTTTACATCGAAAAAATTGCCAAGTTACGTAAAGTTCGTCCGGACATGCATTTGTCTTCTGACTTTATTATTGGCTTCCCGGGCGAAACCGACGAGAACTTTGAAGAAACCTATCAGTTTATTCAGGATATGGACTTCGACCATTCGTACAGCTTTGTCTATTCAAAACGTCCGGGCACGCCGGCGTCTGAACTGCCGGACAACACCCCGGAAGATGTCAAAAAAGAACGTCTGGCCAAAGTGCAGCAATGGATTAAACAGTCCAGTATTGACAAAACTGATGCCATGCTCGGCACCGTGCAACGTGTGTTAATTGAGAGCGTGTCGAACAAAGATCCGAATGTACTGGTCGGCACGGCGGACAATACACGTTTGGTAACATTTATTGGTGATCCGGCTTGGGTCGGACGCTTTGCGGAGATTGAGATTACCGAGATTAAAACTTTAAATTTAGTTTATGGTGAACTCTTGAATCTTGAACCAGACGTGGCGTAATGTAAGGGAACAATACGACTACTTCTGAATAAGGAATTCTCTTGACTGCAGCAATTCGACGTACAGTAAATTTTCCTGGCATTTCAATGGAACGTCTCAAAAGCATGCTCGGTGCTTATAACGGCCACTTGAAACAGATTGGACAGCGTCTAGATGTGCAAATTTCTCATCGAGGTGATGCCTTTTTTATTGATGGTGAAATAGATGCAGTTGAGAGAGCCGAGCTCTTGCTTCAGCGTTTATATGAAGAATCGGAAAATTCCAGCCAGATTAGTGCCGACACCTTACACATGATGATTCAGGGCAGCCAGACTGACCGTGAATTGCAGATTGATGAAGAGCAGGAACATACCGGTTTAGATGCGGTCTGGTTACAGACCCGCAAAGGCCGGATTAACCCGCGCGGTGCCAACCAGAAACGTTATGTGCAGCGTATTTTACAAAGCGATATTTCGTTCGGAATTGGCCCGGCAGGAACCGGTAAAACCTACCTGGCGGTAGCTGCAGCCGTCGATATGCTGGAGCGTAATGAAATCCAGCGGATTTTACTGGTTCGCCCTGCGGTTGAAGCCGGTGAAAAACTCGGTTTCCTGCCGGGTGATTTAACCCAGAAAATTGACCCGTATTTGCGCCCGCTGTATGACGCGTTATATGAAATGCTCGGCTTTGAAAAAGTCGCCAAGCTGATTGAACGTCAGGTGATTGAAGTCGCGCCGCTGGCCTATATGCGTGGTCGTACCCTGAACCATTCTTTTGTGATTCTGGATGAAGCGCAGAACACCACACCAGAACAGATGAAAATGTTCCTGACCCGTTTGGGCTTTGGCTCACGTGCCGTAATTACCGGTGACGTGACTCAGGTCGATTTACCGCGTGGTCAGCAGTCTGGTCTGGCACATGCCCTGCGCGTGCTGGAGCACGTCAAGGAAATTCATATTACCCGTTTCCATTCACGTGATGTGGTGCGTCATCAACTGGTGCAGAAAATTGTTGAAGCCTACGAAGGCTGGGACAGTGAGCAACAACGTCTGAGTGCAGAGGCCCGTGCCGAACGCAAAGCCCGTCAGGAAGCGCTGATTGCAGAAAACGATGCCAAGGCCGATGCACAGGACTAAACTGATCTAAGGATATATTTTGAAACTGAGTCTTTCTCTACAACAGGATGTTCAAGCCCCTGAACTGGTCTTGAAACGTGGCTATATCAAAAAAGTTGTAGAAACCACCTTGCGGCATATTGGCACCCAAAGTGACTGTGAAATCGGGATCGCCTGTGTCGACAATGAAGAAAGCCATAAACTGAATCTGGAATATCGCCAGAAAGACAAACCGACCAACGTGCTGTCTTTCCCAAGTGAACTGCCCGATGAAATGGCCGAATTTCTTGATGCCTTCCCCATTGGGGATTTAGTGATCTGTATTCCGGTGGTGCTACGCGAAGCGAATGAGCAAGGCAAAGCACCGCTAACCCATTTCACCCATATGCTAGTGCATGGCACCTTGCATTTGATGGGTTATGACCATGAAACTTCAGATGAAGATGCTGAAGAAATGGAAGGCATTGAAATTGAAATTCTGGATAAGCTCGGTTTTGAAAACCCGTATTTAGAACGCGATTAAAGTAAAAAATGAAGAAGCGGGCTTAGGCTCGCTTTTTTTATAGGGTTTATTTTATGATGAGATGAATAAAATAGATAAGCCACAATCATGAAATACGTTGTTATTTTTAAAGCGAAAATTAAAACACTTGATCCTCTGTATTTTGCCACAGCACAGCAGTTACGTCAGAAAGCCTTAAGCCAATTCCGCTGCATTCATTTTGAAGCATTAACAGAAGGTTTATCTGAAATCGCCCTATCCTATTGGCATGATCTTTCAGATATACACGCTTGGCATTTAGATGCGGAACACCAAGTCGCACAACAACTCGGACATAACACTTGGTATGAAAATTTCAGTGTTGAAGTTTGTGAAGTATTACGTCACTACAAACGCTAGCGCACCTCAAACTCCGCCTCAGCCGGGTCAAAACGCCAGGTCCGGATAATGCGTAGCTCGGAAATATCTTTCATCTTGGCATCAAAGGCACCAAAAGGAGCAGCTTTACGCACAGAAGCCTTGGCAGCTTCATCCAGCATGGTATGCCCCGAGCTTTCAATTAAACGAATCGCACGAATCCCACCGTTGGCATTTAAAATCACCATTAAACGCACCTCACCGGCCAACTGTTGCTGCTTGGCCGCTTCCGGATAATAACGGTTACCATAAAATTCGACTTTCTGACGGAATTTTTCCAGATAACCGGCTGCGACATCCTGCTTGGCCTGAATTCCATCTACGGTTTTAATTTTCTGCTGACGGCTAAAATTTTGCTGACGCTGTAAATACTGCGCTTCCAGACTGGCCACCATCGCCGCTTTGGCCTGAAACTGGCTGTTTAATTCTTCCAGCGCTTTTTTACGCTGGTTTTCCGCCGCCTGCTTTTGCCAGCTTAAGGTGGTCATTAGCACTTTTTCTTCAAAGCTCAGTTCACGCTGCTGCTGCAAACGCTCAAGACTTTCCAGCTGCTGATCACCGGCACTCTGTTCAATCATTGGTGCGGGCATATCGCTGGACATGCGGTGCGCTTCCCGGAAGGTGCCAGAACCCTGCTGGTCGGCCTGTGCTAAAAAGTCGGCATCCTTAATTTCGGTGGCACTTGGTCTTAAGCTGACTGCAATTTCCTTGACCGCGGCATCGCTTTGCTGTGGCATGACAAATTGCACCGTTAACACAGCCAGATGCGAAAGTGCCGCCAGCGTCAGTACGGTGCCAAATAGTGGATCTTTCCACCACTGCTGCGTCAAAGGTGCAAAATGAAATTTCTTTAACATCACATTAATCCGACAAAATCGCGGATTCCCCAAATCGTATAAAACGAGATAAAATAAGACTGGTTTTTACTTTTGAAAAAAAGCGAGACACTCGTCAACATGTCGTGTCACGATAAATAAAATCTTGAAAATGGTGCAGTTTATTTTGCTAAACTGCAAGCTTCAATTGGCGTATTTTTAATACAATTCGACAAGATCTCTGCAAAGTTAATAAAGATTAACCCATTGGAATGCCCTGTATGTCCCCTCTTATCTCTCTCATTTCAAAACGTTTACGTCAGATGTATCAGAAGGCTGAAGGATTTATTGAAGATGAGCGCGAATTTCCAATGTCTCAGGTTTTTCTGAATGCGACCTTTCAGCGCTTTGTCACCGACAATGTCAAAATGCTGAAAGACTTACATGCCGATTTACATGACGACTGGCTGCGTCTGTATGCGACCCTGGACTACAACGGGCTGTATATTACTTTGTCGGTAGATTTGAAACTGGTGCAGATGGAACTGAATAAAAATGTCCAGCTGATTGTATTTGAACAGATTAGTGATACCCAGGTGATTGAAGCCAAATATCCAAGCATCCTGCATAAGCTGGGTGTGCGGTTTGCGCTGTTCTTCTATCAGAAAGTGCTGAACAAAGATCCACTGGGCATGATTCTGCAAAAACTGAATGTGATTAAAGTTAAAGATGATCTATTACATTTAGACCTGAACCGCTGGCTGGGCAAGAACCGCTCGATCATTGACACTCTGGGCAAAGTGCATGTCAATCATGCGGTGTTGCGTGAAGCCGAACTGGTGGTCATGGGCAATGTCAACCTAACCACCCTATTTCGAAAAATTGCTGAAGATCGCGATCGTGAAGAAGCCGAAGAAGCACAAACGGCCACAGAAGTGACGCCCATCAAACAGAAAAAGAGCTAAAAGCTCAGGGAAAGAGATTGCAGATACCTATCAGGATTGCTACACAAGCTTTACATAAAGTGCATATTTGCAAATTTTCTCTTCATCATTCAAGCGCATAATAGAACAAAGCACAATGTGCGCTTATTTACAGCATAGGAAACAATTTACTTATGGCTAAACACGTATTGAAAACGATGGGCATGGCAGCGGGAGTTTCGACTGCACTGTTATTTGCAGGGTTCTCAAACCAGACTTTTGCCATGAGTCCATTCCAAGCCAGTTATCAGTTCAGCTATAACGGCAAAAACCTTGGCTCTGCGACCCGAACCTTAAGCAAATCCGACAATCAGTGGAACTATGTTTTTGCCGCCAAAGCCGGCGGGATTGCTTCGGCCACGGAAACCAGCCGCTTCACCTTTGAAAATGGCAAAATTGGTTCTTCCAGCTTTAGCCGCAGCAGCAAAATCCTGATTCATAACAACACCATGAGTATTCACTTTAATCCGGCTGCGAAAAAAATTAATACCAAAAAAGACAAAGAGTCGCGTTCATTTGCCTGGAAAGCCGGTGTACTCGATGAGCTAAATGCCGAATTGCAGATTCGTGAAGACTTAAAAAATGGTTCGCTCAAATCGACCTATTACCTGGCCGATGCCAAGGAGGTCGAAGCACGTAAATTTGTACGCCAAGGCAGTGAAAGCGTAAAAACCAATTATGGCACCTTTGACACCATTAAAGTGGCGATTAAGCATGACAAGCCGGGCCGTGAAACCATTTTCTGGTTAGCGCCAAAACTGGACTACTTACCGGTGAAAGTGACCCATCTGGACAAGAAGAACTCTTATGGCCTGCTGTTAACCGGCTATAAAGGCCCAACAAGTTAATCATTTTCTCGATTTTTGCTTGCATTTTTTCAGGTGCTTTTTAAAATACGCTTTTGCTTTAAAAAGCACCTGCTGTTGAGGATTCTCCCGTGCACGCACTAGAACAGAAAATCTTAGCTGAAGGTATCGTTCTGTCTGAAGAAGTTCTGAAAGTCGATTCTTTCCTAAACCATCAAATTGATCCGGTCATGATGCAGCAAATTGGTCAAGAATTTGCGCGTTTGTTTAAAGATGCCGGCATCACCAAAATTATTACCATTGAAGCGTCAGGTATTGCACCGGCAGTCATGGTAGGTTTAGAGCTGGGCGTTCCCGTGATTTTTGCACGTAAATATCAGTCTTTAACCCTAAAAGATGACCTGTATCGCTCTAAAGTGTTTTCATTCACTAAACAGGTCGAAAGCACCATCGCGATTTCAAACAAGCACATCAGCTCAAGCGACAAAGTGCTGGTGATTGATGACTTTCTGGCCAATGGTCAGGCGGCTTTAGGTCTGGCTGACCTGATTCATCAGGCCCAAGCAGAAGTGGTCGGTATTGGTATTGTGATTGAAAAATCCTTCCAGCCAGGTCGTGACCTGCTCCTGGAAAAAGGCTACCGGGTTGAATCTCTGGCGCGTGTGAAGTCACTGGCCAATGGTACGGTTGAATTTGTTCGCGACTAAGACTTTGTCTGCAATTTATATCCAAAAGAGCACTCAGGTGCTCTTTTTTTTATGGCGATGTGATTTACAAAATTCTCTACCACGCTCCAGACCGAATGGCTTAGCATAAGCCTAACGGCAAATTCTGAGCGTTTTGACCAAGGTCAGCTAACGCCTTTTGTCCTAAGCTATTGGCTCTTTGGATTGACCCAGCATTTTTAGAAGGCACTCTACACTCATGACACAAGACAATCCGTTGATGGAACACAGTATCGTCTGTCCGAAATGTGGCTCAAATCAGGTTGAAAAGCGCAACCATGAACAAAACTTACAAAAAATTGGCGGAGTATTGCTCGGGTCGGCCGGAACAGCAGCCGGAACTGTCGGCGGGGCCGCCTCCGGTGCCTCTTTAGGCGCTGCCATAGGCACCGTGGCCGGACCGTTGGGGGTGATTATGGGCGGTACCATTGGTACCTTTGTGGGTGCAATTAGTGTCGGCATTACCGGCGGTTTTCTGGGTCATCGCTTTGGTAAAAAAGCCGGGGTCATTGTGGACCAGAATATCTTCCTGGATTTTCAGTGCCTCAACTGCAAACACCGCTTTAAAGAAAAACTCTAACACCTTTGAGGTGAGGTCGATGGAGGGTGCGAGCTCACCAACGGAGCACCGCATACATTACTTCTGTGTCGGGGCGCCTTGTTCAGTCGCCGCTGGCTCTTTTGAGCTGGCCTGATCTTTGGCTTTGGTTTGTGCTTTTTCTTCAGGATAATCCGGATGATGCACCACGCTTGCTACTGCATTGGACAGCACCAGACTTAGACTCAGCACACTGAATCCCATAACGAACCACATTTTCATCTCGTATTCCTCAGTAGTTTGGATTTTTCTCAGTGTGCATGACGGCAAGGTGCTCTTTTCCTCCACAGGAAAGCACCCAACCGATCATGAATAGGGAGAGAACCGTCACAGCATAGGCTGTGTATAGAAAGACTATTAGATAGACGCCGAATTGGGGTGGTCGAAAATCACCAGAAGCAGTCATTTTCACATGAAATTCATTTAAATTAACAATCAAAAAACCAGCATCAACAGCAGAAAGCCATTAACGGATCTGAGCGCTGTTTTGGCCTTGCTGCTGCTATTTTTTTTAAAGCTATTTTTTAAGCGCTGTGCAGTTTTTTCACCACATCTGCTAAACGTAATCCTTGCGCTTCACAAAGTTTCTTTTCATCCTGACTTAAACTCTGGTCATGACGCGGGCCACTGACATGCGACGCACCATAAGGCGTGCCGCCGGTTTTGGTATTGGATAAAGCCGGATGGGCATTGCTGAGTCCCATAATCATCATGCCATGATGAAATAACGGCGGTAGCATGGTCAGCAAAGTGCTTTCCTGGCCACCGTGCTGTGAACCCGATGAAGTAAATACACAGGCCGGTTTATCATGCAGGGCGCCGCTCAGCCACAGACTGGTGGTCTGATCCCAGAAGAATTTCATTTCCGAGGCCATATTGCCAAAACGGGTCGGCGAACCAAGCGCAAGACCAGCACAGTTGGCCAGGTCATCCAGGCTACAGTAAATATCACCTTCGGCCGGAATACTCGGCTCGGCAGTTTTGACCACCGCGGCAATATTCGGTACTGTACGTATTTTTACCGCTACGCCTGCTGCCTCTACCCCGTTGGCAATCAGATGGGCCATTTCACGGGTGCTGCCATATTTGCTGTAATACAGAACTAAAACATAGGGTTGCATAATGTTATCTGTAGAGTAAAAAAGAAAACTATACGGTATTTTGCTGTATTTTTGGTTAAGCTGGCACAGGAAAACACAGAAAGATCACTAAAAAAATCGAGACTTTAGCCGCATGATTGTTGAGTATTTAAAAAAGCTGCCCTTTTATGACCACCAGTGGTTTCAATTCGTGCTGTTTGTATTACGCCGTTTTGAAGCAGACCGCTGTCGTGAACAGGCCGGCTCGCTCACCTATACCACACTGTTTGCGGTGGTGCCAATGCTGACGGTTTTTCTGGTCATCATCTCCTCGATTAAAGCTTTAGAACCGGCGCGTCAGCAGTTACAGCAGCTGATTTACAGCAACTTTCTGCCCAAAACCACCATCGCCTTTGATAAGGCCCTGAATGCCTTTACCGATAAATCCAGCAATCTCACCATTATCGGGATTCTGTTCCTGTTCATTACCACTGTACTGATGCTGACCAGTATCGAAACTGCCTTTAACCGGATTTGGCGGGTAAAAGAAACCCGAGGCGGGATTATGGGCTTTATGCGCTACTGGACCATTATTTCGCTGGGGCCGATTTTACTTGGCAGCGCCTTTGTGCTGTCATCTACCGTTGCCTCGATGAATGTACTGAGCAATAACTTTGCCGGTTATGAGGTCAACGGTGCTTTTATTCTGTGGATCATTTCCTTTTCCCTGACCATTGTCGGCTTTTTTATTCTGTACTGGACCATTCCCAACCGCAATGTGCCGATTAAAGCCGCGCTGATTGCCGGCGTCTTTAGTGCGGTGGTGTTTGAGGCATTAAAAAACCTGTTCGGCTTTATCATGTCGAATTTCACCAGTTATGAAATTGTCTATGGCGCCTTTGCTGCCGTGCCGATTTTCCTGCTGTGGATTTTTCTGTCGTGGAATATTATTTTGCTGGGCGTGGAAATCAGCTTTGCCCTCACCGCTTTTAATTCCGGCAAAGACCAGAAACGCCATCCGATGATTATGCTGCTGGACCTGCTGGAGCTGTTTTATCAAAAACAGAAAAAAGGCGAAAGCGTGACCGAGCAGGAAGCACTGGAAGTACTGGGCCGCGATGAAATTGGCCGTTTACCGAATTATATCTGGATGCTGGAGCAGCAAAACCTGATTAAACGCACCGATAACGATGAACTGGTGCTGGTACGAAATTTATCGCAGGTCAATTTCTGGAGTTTTTATACCCAGCTGCCTTATCCTCTACCACAGCGCAAAGATGTCGGCAATATTCATCCGGATGATGAATGGATGCAGAAACTCGGACCGGCGCTGATTGAAGCCGATGACTATCTGGCAGCTAAGCTGTCGATTCCATTGTCGAAAATTTTTGAAGAAAAATAGAGGTAGCACCTGCTGATCTTTAAGGCCGGGAAATAAGCGCCAGCTAAGCGGAAATTTCGCTGGTGCTTTTCCAGCAGATCAGCGCACCCAGACTGACCAGACTACAGCCGAGCCAGAACACCCAGCCAGGCTGTAGCTGCAACAGCCACATCGAGATCAATGAAGACAGCACCGGAATAAAATAGGTGGCCAGAATTAGCAGCTGAATACGGCCAAACTGAATACTCTGGTTCCAGTTATGATAGGCCATCCCAATCAGGGCACCGGCCAGCACAATCCATCCCCATAGCGAAAGGCTTGACCATTGCCATGGTTCATCTAATCCTACATGCAGCGCCCACAGCAAAGCCGCAGTCACCACAAAAAACAGTGACACTGCATTGCTGCCTTGGGCATAGGCTCGGGTCAGCGCCCCGTAGCAGGGCCATAACAAGGCCGCTAAAAATGCCAGACTATAAGCCAACGGATTTTCCGTCAGTACGCTCCAGAGCTGGGCCAAGTTCCAGATCTCCGGATTGACCACCAGCATCAAGCCCAGTACGGCCAGCAAAAAGCCTGGAATTACCGCCCAGTGATAACGCAGCTGTTTGGCCAGAATCGCCAGCACAATACTCAGCGGCGGCCACAGATAATTGATCATGGCAATCATCAGCACCTGTTCGCGCTGTGTCGATAAAGCAATCGACAGCAGGAACAGAATTTCATAGCTGACAAATAATGCCCCACTCCCCCAGAGATAGATTTTCGGCATCTGGCTAAGTTTGGGCCAACCTTGGTGCAGCAGAATCACCAGCGCACTGACACTATAAATAAGCGCAAGTGCCAGCACCGGACTGAGCTGCTCACTAATCAGCTTGACCACACCTACTAGGCTGGCCCAGATCAGCAGTGAGCTCAAGCCCAGTGCAGTAAAGCGTTGTGATTGGCTCAGCATCAGGCCACGCGCCGCTTGAACCAGCCCTGTACGCTGACCATAACCACGCCCAGCATCACCAGGATAGCACCCATAATAAAGCTGTGTTCCAGTTGCTCACCCAGCAGCCACACGCCGAACAGCACCCCAAATAATGGGGTTAAAAAAGAAAATACCCCCAAGCGTGAAGCCAGATAGTTTTTCAATAACCAGAACCAGATTAAATAACTGGCAAAAGAAATCAGAATGGCATGAAACAACAGGCTGCCAATAGCGACCGGACTCCAGTGCACCACCGCCTGTCCGGACCAGTAGGCCAAAGGGAATAGCACGATAAAACCGCCCAGCAGCTGATAGAACAAGGTTTGGGTGGCTGGTGCTTCGGCCAGCGGGGTTAAGCGCACCGCTATGGTAGTGGCCGCCCATAAAATACCGGCACATAAAGCCAGAAAGTCGCCATAGAGCATGGAACTGGTTGCGGCACTGAGCTGACTGTCACGCCCCAAAAAAGTCACCACAATGCCCAGAAAAGCCAGCAGAATACCGCTCCATTGCAGCAGGGAAAGCCGTTCACTGGGCAGCTTCCAGTGCAGGCCTAAAGCTACAAAAATTGGCGCGGTATACAGCAGCACCACGGTATGGGAGGCCGAGGTAAAGCGGATGGCTTCAGCCAGCATAAAAAATTCGGCGGCAAATAGCAGCCCGACCAGCAAGCCCGGATACAAATACGTCGGTGTCCATAAATGCGCACCTTGAGCCAGCCGAATTAACGGCCAGACCAGCAGCGCAGAAATCCCGGAACGCAGCGCCATTTGCATTAGCGGTGAAATATCAGGCGCGGCAATTTTTAGCACCACCTGCTGCAGTCCCCAGAAAATACACAGCACAAACATTATGCTGGCTGCTCTGGCATCCAGTGCCTGTCGTTGTTTCACCAAAATTCCTTGAAAATTCTCGTTTTTCCCTAGCCTACCTTAATTGAATTGGCAGGCATTTAAAATATGTGCTGCACGCTTTTCCTGCAATTTACACATAAACAGCTGCCATAAAAAAACGACCCGTGATGGGTCGTCCTGAGTCTGGTCTGTCACGTTTAGTTATCGCTGACAAAGGCAATATCACTGAGTCCGGCTTCACTCGCACGTGACATTACCTGGGCAACGGTATCATAACGGGCATCTTTGTCGGCACGTAATTGTACCGTTGGCTTACGTTCCTGCTCGCCTGCCGCATTTAAACGGTTTTCCAGCTCATCCAGACTGATGATCTGATCATCCCAGGCCACTTCACCCGAAGCATTAATGCTAACGGTAATCGCCTGTGGTGGTGGATCAATAATTTCTGCCGTGGTTTCTGGCAAGGTTAATGGTATTGATGGGTTGGCAACGGTCGCTGTCACCAGGAAGATGATCATCAAGACCAGCATAATGTCGATGAGCGGAATGAGGTTCATCTCATTCATGCCGCTATCGTTGTCTTCACCCAATTGAAATGCCATTAAGCTTGACCTCCCACTAAACCTTGCTGTGCAGTTTTCACTTCAGCCTGAGCGGTCGCAGAATCCTGCTGTAGCATGGTGTCAATTAACAGGTTGTGTGCATGATCTTGCAGCTCATGTGACAAGGTCCGGTTAAAACGGCTACAGATGTTATAGGCAATAACTGCTGGAATCGCGACAGCCAGACCAAAACCGGTCATGATCAGTGCTTCACCGACAGGCGTCGCCACTTGGGCAAGGCCAGCCTGACCGCTTTTACCCACCGCTACCAGCGCGTGGAAAATCCCCCATACGGTACCAAACAGACCGACAAACGGTGCCAGCGATGCAATAGTTCCGAGTACCGATACGCCTTTTTCTGCAGAGGCTTTTTCTGCCGAAATCTGGCGTAACAGCGCCTGCTCTGCCACGGCCTTGCGCTGTTCAAAACTTAAAGGCGCAAATTTGGCTTTCAGGCTGTTCAGTGCTTGAGCGAGTTGAGCATAGGCTTGCTGTTTAAGTTGGCGGGTGCCCATCAGACGTAGCACAAAAATTGTCCAGGTCGCAATCGACATTGCCAGTAACACGAAATACAGTGTTTTGCTGACTGCATCTGCATGTTGCCAATAAACTGAAAAGTTCATACTCGAACTCCTGATTAAAGTTAGCCGTTAGGATTCAATGTCAATTCAAAGGGTTGCTCGGCACGAATTGGATAAGCAACGCCATTTTCCTTGTACGGTTTGAATTTTGCACTACGCACAGCGCGTAAAATCTTTTCATCTAAAGCAGCAATGCCGCTTGAACGGGTGATCCGCGCACTGGTGATTGAGCCTTTTTCATTGGCTTCAATTAAGACCACCACGCTACGGGTTTCACCCTGTAAATCTCGGTTGGTATACGATGGTTTTGGTGAGCGGCTCCACTGCACGCCCGAACCCCCAATGGATACCGATTTGGTTGCTGGCACAGCCGGTGCAGGCGGCGCTACTGGCGCAGGCTGTACCACCGGTTGCGGTGCCGGTTTCACCACTTTGGTTTCAGAAACCGTGGTGGTAACCGTTGGGGTTGGCTGCGGCGTTGGCTCAACCGGTTTGACCACAGGTTTTGGCGCTTCGGCCTTTTTCACCTGCTGGACTTTTTCCACTTTTTTCGGTGGTGGTGGCAATGGTTTTTCAACCACTTTCACTTCTTTGACTTCTGGTGGCTTAGGCTGTGCCGGTTTTGGTTCTGCTTTTGGTTGTGGCGGTAAAGGTTTTGGTGGTTCCTGAATTTTGACAAAGCGGACTTTTAGCGGCTCCTTGTCAATCGGTTTCAGTTCCGGTGATTCCATCTGGCTAACCGCCCACAACACCCCGATATGGCCAATAACCACGGCCACCAGTGCAGACAGCACTTTCTTTTTCATGGGATGAGGAGATTGCATCATGGGAGTAGAAGATGGACTCATTAAACTCAGTTACCTTAAAGAGGTGATAGCCAGTTTCAGATTTGACCTATCAAGCTCATCGGTTAGCACAATTAAAGTACCGCAATGATAAATGAGAAGTGTTTTCATTTGCAACAATTAATTTGGCTATTTTAATGGCTTTTTCAAATAATCAATAAAAAAGGCATACTAAAAGTATGCCTTTAAATCTGGTGATTCACAACAACTTATTGAAATACCACTGTTTTATTGCCATCGACAATAATCCGGTCTTCCAGATGCCATTTCACTGCACGCGCCAGCACGTTACGCTCCACATCCTGACCCAGTTCACGCAGCTGCTCGACAGTAAAATCGTGGCTGACACGCTCCACATCCTGCTCGATAATCGGGCCCTGGTCTAAATCCGCGGTCACATAGTGCGCAGTTGCCCCAATCAGTTTCACGCCTTTGTCATAGGCTTGCTGATACGGGTTGGCGCCAACGAAAGCTGGCAGGAAGGAATGGTGAATATTGATCACTTTCATTTCCCATTTGCTGACAAATTCTTCATCCAGAATCTGCATATAACGTGCCAGCACCAGTACATCATTGCCCTGCATCAATTCATCAATTTTGGCATAGGCTTCGCGTTTATTTTCCTTGTTAACCGGCACCACTTCAAATGGAATACCAAAGTTCTCAACCGCTTCACGTAAAGTTTCGTGATTCGACACCACTTTGGTGATTTCACACGGCAGACCACCACGCGCATGACGCCATAACAGTTCCAGCAAGGCATGATCGACTTTAGACACTAAAATACCGACCTTTTTCACATCGGCCACCAAGGCCAGACGCCATTGCATTTCATAACGCTCGGCCACATTGCTGGCAAAGGTCTGGATCAGGCTTTCACGACGGCTTTGCAGATGATCCAGCTCGAATTCAACGCGCATGAAATAACGCCCGCCCTGAGCTTCAGTCGCGTATTGATCAAGTGCGGTAATATTTGCTCCCTGATGATACAAAAAGCTCGATACAGCCTGCACGATACCTGGCTTATCCTCACAAGTAATCAGTAAACGTGCAGTATTCGCAGTCGTCATATTCATGTTGGTTTATATCACTAATCAGTTAAATTGAAAAAATAAGCCGGCTATTCTAGCGCGTTTCCTTAACAGACTAAATAGGGGAATCAGTTTCTGTATTCTTGCTTGAAGATAAGCTGGCAAACAGTTCCGATGAACCCAGGGTCTGTAACAGGCCTTCATAGGTTTGACGGCTTTCACCACGCAAATACGCCCCTTCCAGGAATACCATCTGACGCAGCGCCTGCCAGACCCACTTCTCTTCCAGCGTATTCGAGTCGGTAATATGCCCCGACATATACAGGAAGTTGGTCCAGTTGGTCAGCACAATCCACAGGTTAATAATTAAGGCTTCAATTTCCGAGTCGGTCATTTCCATTAAACCGGCTTCCACGAAAGCTTTATAAATTTTTTGTCCCTGCTGCATCACCTGTCCGGCAAAACGCGGATACATTTTGCGGAAATCTTCGTTATTTTCCACCAGATGATAGACATCCCGATGCAAAAAGCGGTAGTTCCATAACTGGCTGCTAAGGACCTGAAAGTAATGAATCTTATCGTTGGCATCCAGCGGACGGTCATCTGGCAAGGCCAGCATGCTCAGGGTTTCGGCCTGATACTGCTCCATCAGCTCTTTAATAATTTCGTTTTTATTGCGGAAATGATAGTACAAATTACCCGGACTCATGCCCAATTCAGCTGCAATATGATTGGTCGTCACGACACGTTCGCCACGTTCATTAAAAAGTTGCAGGCTTAACTGCAAAATACGTTCTTTGGTTTTCACCGTTTTCGAGTGTGACATCCTAAAGTAACCATTCTTTCAAACTGTTAAGAAACTAACAGATAAAGTAACTTGACTATTTAGAGTAAATACTCTAAAAACTAAATTAATTGATTCAATCGAATGGTAACACGCCATGAACAGTCAAACAAAAACAACTTCGATGACCACTCCCGACAGCACGCCCCATAACCTTGATGCACAACGTTTACATGATGTTCTGGCCCTGCAGAAATACGCCTATCAGCGCTATCCGCTGCCAACCGCCAAAGAACGGATTGACCGTCTGGCACGGTTAAAACGGGTGCTGGTTAAATATCAGGATCAGTTTGCCGAAGCAATTAATGAAGACTATGGTAACCGTTCGATGGGCGAGACCAAAATTGGCGAATTACTCACCTGCCTTGAACATATCAAATACTACAGCAAAAACCTCAGTGGCTGGATGAAACCATCCAAGCGACATGTCGGAATTATTCATCAGCCGGCCAAAGCCTGGGTGCAATACCAGCCTTTGGGTGTGGTCGGCATTATTGCACCGTGGAATTATCCGCTGTTACTGTCGGTCGGTCCGTTAATCTGCGCTTTAGCAGCCGGCAACCACGCCATGATTAAAATTTCCAGTGCCTCGATGCATTTTGGCCGCGTGCTGGAAAATGCCATTGCTGAAGCTTTCCCGCAGGAACTGGTGGCGGTCATTACCGGCGGCGGTGCGATTTCCGATACCTTTAGTCATCTGTCCTTCGATAAAATGATTTTTACCGGTTCGACCAATGTCGGTAAAACCGTGATGGCGGCGGCAGCCGAAAATCTGGTGCCGGTGATTTTAGAGCTGGGCGGTAAATCGCCCGTGCTGGTGCATCCATCAAGTGATATGGCCGATGTTGCCGAGCGGATTGCGGTTGGTAAACTCTGGAATGCCGGACAGACCTGCGTGGCACCGGACTATATGTTCCTGCCTAAAGGCAAAACCGCCGAATTCCTGAATCATTATGAACAATATATTAAGCAGATGTATCCAAGTCTGCGCGACAATCAGGATTACACCTCCATTATTAATGACAAGCAGTACAACCGGCTGCAGGGCTATTTAGACAATGCCCGTGAACAGGGCGCCCAACTGATTGAAATCAATCCGCAAAATGAACTGCTGGACGATGTACGCAAAGTCGCTCCGACCGTACTGACCGGGGTCACCACCGAAATGCGCATCATGAAAGAGGAAATTTTCGGACCACTGCTGCCCATCATGGAATATGAACAAATTGATGATGTAATCGAGTTTATTAATAGCCGTCCGCGTCCACTTGCATTATACTACTTCGACTTTGATCAGGCGCGTGCCGACTATGTCGCACAGCGTACCCATTCAGGGCATTTCGGACAAAACATGGTACTGACCCATGTCGCACAGGATGACTTACCATTTGGTGGTGTCGGTGCGTCAGGGATGGGCAAATATCATGGTCCCGAAGGATTCTTCAGTTTGTCGCATGAACGCTCGGTGATGTCTAATCCGAAGCTGTATAGCTTGAAATACATCCTGCCGCCGTTCAATAAGCCGATTCACAGACTAATTTCAAAGATGCTTCTTCGCTAAATGATCAAGGCATGAGCTATTAGCATGGCTCGTGCTGCGTTTTCCTGAAAATCGCTTGTCTTTTAAGCGCATTTTTGGTATAAAACGCCCCTTGAATGAATTCATCCGTTTATTTTTGACTGGCCATACAGATTTGCTGTTGGCTAAATCAATGGAGTTACACCATGTCTAAGGTTTGCCAAGTTACCGGCAAGCGTCCAGTCGTTGGTAACAACGTCTCACACGCCAACAACAAAACTAAGCGCCGGTTCGAGCCGAACCTGCACCACCACCGTTTCTGGTTAGAAAGCGAAAAACGTTTTGTACGTCTTCGTTTAACCACTAAAGGTATGCGTATTATCGACAAATTGGGCATTGAAAAGGTTGTTGCTGACCTACGTGCTCAAGGTCAAAAGATCTAAGTAAGGAGTCAGGACAATGCGTGATAAGATTCGCTTAGTTTCTACAGCTGGTACAGGTTATTTCTATACCACGACTAAAAACAAACGTACTATGCCGGAAAAAATGGAAATCAAAAAATTTGATCCAAAAATCCGTCAACACGTAATCTTCAAAGAAGCTAAAATCAAATAATTTTGGCTTTTTGAAAAAAGCGACCTCTCTGCAGGTCGTTTTTTTTTGCACTTTTTTTCTTCCAGTTGTTAAAATTTCCTGATCTTTTCAATCTGGCACTCTCTGTGCTTGTCTTTTTTACCCTTAACCTTGGCTTAAGGAGTTGTTAGTGCCGCATGATGTAGAACTTATTATCTTATTGGCTGTCGGCTTTGGACTGGCCTTACTGTTCGGCTATATTGCCGCCCGTTTACGTTTACCGCCCCTGATCGGTTATCTGGTGGCCGGTATCCTGATTAGTCCAAATACGCCCGGCGTGGTCGGTGATATTCACCTGGCCAACCAGCTGGCTGAACTGGGTGTGATGTTCCTGATGTTTGGCGTCGGGATGCATTTCTCGCTCAATGACCTGATGCAAGTCAAACGGATTGCCCTGCCCGGTGCCATCCTGCAGATTACTGTCGCCACTTTGCTGGGGATTGGAGTCTCGATGATGTGGGGCTGGAGTTTCGGCTCTGCACTGGTGTTCGGTCTTAGCCTGTCCTGTGCCAGTACGGTAGTTCTACTCAAAGCACTGGGGGATCGCGGCCTGCTAGACTCGGTCAACGGCAAGATTGCCGTGGGCTGGCTGCTGGTCGAAGATCTGGTGATGGTACTGGTGCTGGTACTGTTACCGGCTACTGCGGTCCTGTTGGGTGGACAGGCACTTGCCGGTAGTGCAGCTGATGAAAACATCTGGCTGACACTGGGCATTACCCTGTTAAAAGTCACCGGCTTTATTGCCTTTATGCTGATTGTCGGAAAACGATTGGTACCCTGGATTATGCAGGTGGTGGCGCGTCTAGGTTCCCGTGAACTGTTTACCCTGACGGTGGTCGCGGCGGCCGTGTCAATTGCCTTTGGTGCCTATAAAGTCTTTGGTGTGTCGATGGCACTGGGCGCCTTCTTTGCCGGTATGGTGGTGAAAGAGTCTGACTTTAGCCATCGTGCTGAAGAAGAAACCCTGCCGCTACGGGAGATTTTCTCGATCCTGTTCTTCGTGTCGGTGGGGATGCTGTTTGACCCGCGGATTCTGCTGGAAGAACCGCTGCATGTGCTGGCAGTGGTCGGCATTATCATGATTGGTAAAACCATTGCCGCCATGGCCCTGGTCCTGTTCTTCCGCTACCCGATTAACACTGCATTAACGGTGGGTGCTTCACTGGCGCAGATTGGTGAATTCTCCTTTATTCTGGCCACGCTCGGCGTATCGTTACAGCTGCTGTCTCTAGAAGGTCAAAACCTGATTCTGGCCGGTGCCCTGATTTCCATTACCTTAAACACCTTCCTGTTTTCGGCGATTGAACCGGTACAGCGCTGGATTCGCGAGCGCTCACATCTAGCCCGTTTGCTGGAACGCAGTGGCGACCCGCTGGCGATGTTACCCGATGAAGTTTCACAAGATTATCTGCGGGATCAGGTGGTGATTATTGGCCATGGTGAAGTCGGCCGCCGTATTACCAAAAACCTGATGGCGGAAAATATCAAGGTGGTGATTGCCGAAGAAAACCGTGAGATTGTCGAAAACCTGCGGGAAAAAGGCATTGCTGCGGTATCTGGTGTGGCCACTGAGCCTGGAGTACTGATTCAGGCACATATTCAACATGCCCGTTTACTGGTGATTTCACCGATGGACATTATTGATATTCATAAAATTGTTGATATTGCCACCACTTTGAATCCGCAAATTCAGGTGCTGATCTGCGCGGAAAGCAAAGAAGAAGCCGAAGTCATTCGCCGTGATAATATCGGTGAGGTGTACTTTGCCAAAGAAGAAATGGCCAAGAACATGAGCAATCATATTTTAAACCAGATTGAAATTGCCCATCATCAACCACCCTCACATTAAGCCTCAGGCACAAAAAAGCGCACCTTCAGGTGCGCTTTTGCATTCCAGAGCATGAGCCGACTAGCTCAGATACTTCGGCTGCTCATCAACCACTTCGGCCTGCCATTCATTGACCTGCTTTTCCAGCAGCCCGAATAATGCGGCCTGAATCATGTGCTGGGCGACAATTGGCGTCTGATCTCCCAGCAGGGCTTTGACTTCATCATTAAACTGGATTTTGACCAGAGGTTCCTGTTCTGAACCAGCATTACGCAATGCCAACTCACCACCTTCAAGCTGAACCAATTCCAAAATCGCGTCCTGATTTCCAAATAAGGCTTTTAACTGTTCTATAGACATAATTCCTCCATGTTCAACATGGTGGCAAAGATGGACTCTTTGCATCGCTTAGATAGTTAATATGATGTCAGGTTTTCAGAATTCAAGGGACTCTGGTCGGGTTTAGAATTCCACCATTTCATTTCTGAAACCATCAATTAACTGCATCAGCTCACGATGCCATTCACGCAGGATTTTGGTATCTGGCAGCCATGCTTGCGGGGTTTGAGTGACTTTAATAATCAGATTCGATGAAGTCTCATCTTCCGGTTCAGGCGCGCTTGGCTCCGGCGTATACTGACAAAGACGATAAGCGCGTTTTAATTCGGCAATAAAGCCTTCTTTGGCCAGTTTTTGCAGAATCACCACTTCCGGCGATACCTGACCTTTGGCCGCCATCGCTTCTTCAATTGATTTTAAAGTCGGCTGCAGCTCATTCAGGCGGTAGTAACGCACCAGTTCCTGCAAAAAGGCCAGTACAGCACCATGCAGATGAAACACCGCTGCTTCGCGATGTGCCTGCGCCTGCTGGATATGTTCGGTTTGTTCGGCTTGCTGACATGAAAGACGGGCAAAATACAGTTTTTGATTGGTACGGTCGGCATGAAAGCGAGCAACACGGGACATGAATAGCGTTCCTAAATTTTGGCTTTTATTTCAACATTAAGCTTAAACGCTCTGCGTCCAAATGCCCAACAAAAAATACATATGAGCGCTATCATCAGCATCGATATTTTCTACGATAAGTTTAAATAGAGAAAAATGCAGCGCTAAAAAAGGAGCCACTAAGGACTCCTGTTGATGTTCAAGCTTTCGGCTTGTCTTCCGCAGCTTTAACGCGAATGCCGGCACCTTTGACTTTCAGTGTGTTCAGGCCCTTAATCGCTTTGACGGCTTCACGGCCATGCGGCATTTCCACAAAGCCAAACCCTTTGGACTTGCCACTGTCAGCCTCTTTAACAATCACCGCAGATTCTACTGTGCCAAACGGTTGAAACAGCGCCAGCAGTTCAGCATCGGTGATGGAACGTTCTAAATTACGTACAAGAATTTTCATTTACTTTTTCCAAATAGGCCAAATCATCCAAAAGCATGCGCCTACTCTACTCTGGAGATTGTGCATCAAGCTGCACAACACATGGCTCTAGTTTAATCGAGATCAATCCCAAAATCTAAACGAATCTTCTGGCGTTCGATCAGTGCACTTTTAACGGTCTGTTCCCGGGTTTTATAATGGGTTTCACTTTGACACAGGTTACGGGTCAAATCGTTCAGAAAATAGCTTTCCACAGTACGTCCCTGTTCATCGACGGTATCTCTGGCCCACCAGCTGATGTTCTGCTTGGTCAGAATCAGCTCGTTTTGCGCCCGGGTTAAAGCCACATACAGCACCCGGCGTTCTTCTTCAACTTCGTCAAAATTCCCTTGCGCCCGTGCATGTGGATACTGCCCGGCAGTGACATTGGCCACATAGCAGACCTTCTGCTCGGTGCCTTTGGCCGAGTGGATGGTAATGAGCGTGACCACATCATCATCTGACTGGCGCTCAATTTCACTAATCGAAATCGGATCGAGTACATATTCTTCCAGAAACTCGCTGAGCTGACCGTGTTTGCTGGCCAGCTGCTTGACCAGATCAAAATCTTTAAGCCGTTTTGACCAGTCTTTTTTGGCGTAATTCTGTTCCAGCTGCTCCACCAGTGCCTCAATCGCCAGACTGACACAGACGTCGACTTCCTGTTTCAGTACCGCCATTTGCTTCATAATCAAAATGGTTTTATCCGGAATCCGGCCAAATTTCTCCAGCTTTTCCGCAATCTGCTCCATTTCCGGATTCAACAATAACTGCTGTGCCAGTTTACTGGCACCGACATCTCCCACGCCATTCCACAGGGTCAGAAAACGCATCCAGGCAATATCATCGGCCGGATTGGCAATGACCCGCAGCAGACTGAGCAAATCCTTGACATGCGCCGATTCCAGTAATTTCATGCCGCCAATAAAACGATACGGAACATTGGCGGCAATAAAGGCCGCTTCAATATGCCGCGCGGCAAAACTGGAACGCACCAGCACCATATGCTCCTGCCATGCTGCGCCCTGGATAAAGTGACGCTCTTTGATATCAATCGCAATCCATTTGGCTTCATCAAATTCATTCGGGAAAATGTGCATGCGCGGTTTTAAGCCACTGCCACGATACGCCTCCAGCCGTTTGTCATAGCCAATCGGACTTTGATCCAGCAACCAGTTCGACAGGTCCAGAATTTCCTGGGTTGAACGATAGTTGCGTTCCAGTTTATAAATCTGGGCGCCCGGAACACGTTCTTTAAAATGATGAATATTTTCAAAGTCAGCACCACGGAAACCGTAAATCGACTGCGCATCATCACCAACACAGAACAGCTGCACCCGCTCTTTTAACGGCTCCAGCAAGGCCCATTGCAAAGGATTGGTGTCCTGCATTTCATCGACCAGCATGTGCTGGCACAATGATGCGACATAATCGACCAGCCCCTCTGATTGGGCCAGCGCCGAAGCGACAATTGCCAGAATATCATCATAATCCAGAAAATGACGCACCTGCTTGCGCGCTTCATATTCTTTCATGATCTCGGCAATCTGATCTTTATAATCCAGACATTCCGGTAACTGTTTTTCCAGCGCAATACTCAGTTTTTGCCGGGTATTGCGGGCAAAAGAATACAGGTCACACAGCTGCTGTGGCTTGGGCAAGGCATTTGGATTTTTCTTGTCATCTTTACCACGCAGCAAACGGAACATCATGATCTGGTCATCACGATCAATAATCGAGAACTGTTCCAGCCCAAAGGCTTTTGGAATCCGGCGCAGCAGATACATACAGAAGGTATGGAAGGTCGAAGCACGTAAGCCCTTGGCCTGCTCGCCCAGTGCCAGCTTGACCCGCGCTACAATTTCGGCAGCGGCACGGCGGGTAAAAGTCAGAATCTGAATCTGGTTGGCCGGAACGCCCTGATCAATCAGATAAGCTGCACGCGCCACAATGGTTTTGGTTTTGCCACAGCCAGCCCCAGCCAAGACCAAACTATGCTTTGCTTCAGTGGTGGCTGCATTTTTCTGTTGGGGATTTAACTCGTCGATGAGCTGCGCAAGTGACATACCAAATCATTTCTCGAAAATTCAAAGCGAGATCTTATCATAAGCATCCTATCAACATAAAAACTAGCCTATTTGTAAACCCGGATCGTTTTCGAATTGAGTACCTCGTATTGCAAACCCAGCTGTCTGGCCGTCATGTCCAAAAATTCAAGAAAGTTCGAATTGCGTAAATGAAGGGAAAATTGATGATTCATGTCGACATCTGAATCCACAATCAGCGTGACCTTCTTTTCAATTGCCAGCAGATTTTTTAAAACACTCAGATGCATCTCATCAAAATTAAAGGACAGCTCTCTCGGCTGTGAGTACTGCTGTACAGGATTTTTCCTGAGATAATTTTGCATATTTTCGCGGTAGGCCGGTTTTGCAAAACTGTGTACGGTGATGCAGTTCAATATCAAAACCAAGATGATCTTTTTCATCATTTCCCTATTTATCATTTTTTTAAACCCTATTGGCATCTGGGTTTATCACGCTTTCTTTAATAATTGCATGACATTTTCGACGCTGTCGGTTAAATTGTTTTCTGCATTTCGAATCGCATCTTCTACTGAAATATCAGGTGGATTAATGCCAATAATCTGTGTAAATCCCGCCTCTAGCAGTGGCTCAATGCCTTCACCGATCATTCCTGCAAACGCATAGACCGGTTTATTCAAGCCTTTCGCAACCTGTGCCACACCAAATGGGGTTTTACCCATGAAGGTCTGCCGATCAATTTTCCCTTCGCCGGTCAGGACCACATCGGCCTGTGCAATTTTTTCAGCCAACCCGGTTTGCTGAATCAGCAGTTCAACACCTGACTGAATTTTTGCGCGAGCAAAAGCAAGCAAGCCAAAGCCCAGTCCACCCGCTGCACCGGCCCCGGCCTGATGTTGCACATTAACCCCGAGCGTTGTTTCAACCAGATTGGCAAAATAACCCAAGTTCTGATCGAGAATTTTGACCAGCTCCGGTGTGGCACCTTTTTGCGGTCCAAAAATGGCCGAGGCACCATATTCCCCACAGAGCGGATTATTGACATCGCTGGCAATCAGCATCTCGGTGGTTGCCAAACGGGCATCCAAAGCACTAAGGTCAATCTCGCAGATCTGCTTTAAATTGCCGCCACAAGGTTGCACCTCCAGGCCAGCCTGATCTAAAAATTTCACCCCCAACGCCTGCGCCATTCCACTGCCGGCATCATTGGTGACACTGCCGCCCAGTCCAATCACGATTTTAGACACGCCCAGATCCAGCGCCTGGCGGATCATCTCGCCAGTGCCATAAGTAGAAGTAAGCGCCGGATTGCGCTGCGCCAACGGAATAAGATGAATACCATTGGCCTTGGCCATTTCAATGACTGCAGTTTTGCCGTCGTCAATCAGGGCAAAGTAGCTTTCAACCTGTTGCTGCGGCAAAGGACCGCGTACCCGACACGAAACTTTCTGCCCGGTACATGCATTTAACAGGGCATCGACGGTGCCTTCACCGCCATCGGCCAGCGGTACCAAGCGACAGATTGCATCCGGAAACTGCCGCAAGATTCCGCGCTGCATGGCCTGGGCGGCCTGTACTGCGCTCAGGCTTTCTTTAAAGGAATCTGGTGCAATCACAAAACGAAGTGGCATGTGGTTTATCCCCAGCGTGGGTGTCCATTGTGGATAAGTGTTGGCTTATCCGCATATTAGCGTAGCCAGCCAATTTCCGCAGCGGTCAGGTCATTAATGACGGTGTATTGCAGGCTGTCCGGCATTTTGCTGGTGCTGCTACTTAGCGGAATATGCCCGCCCATTAACTCAGCTTTCTGCTGTGGATAGCGTGGCTGTTGCTGCGGGTTGGCATAACCCAGCGGATAAATTGGTAGTCCGGTGGCCAGATCATATTTATCACGGGCGCCAAAAGCATGCAGTAATTCATGCACCAGCACCACATGGTTCTGCTGGGTCTGACGCTCGGCGGCAAACAGGTTAACCGAACCAATCCGGCCTTTTTCCAGCGCGGTAGAATGTTTTAAAGCTTTTTGATGGGCTGGATCATAATAGTTTAAATACAGGGTCACATGCGGTGCGCCATCAACTGACTGATGCTGACGCCAGGCATAAAACCGGAACTTGAGACTCCAGATGATGCTATCGAGTAAAGAAGCCTGTTCCGGTACCTGTGGCGGCAACTGTTTCAGTTCCCGGCCAAGCTGCAGATAAAAATATACCGGTTGCTGGCGATACTGTGCCGCGGCCTGCTGCAAATACTGCTGCACCGTTTGAAAACTGCTGTTAGACAGCTGCTGGATATAACGCTGGGTGCTGTCCTGTCCATCGGCATTCACCGGATGCAAGAGCACCCGCACTGGTTTATTCCAGTCCTGATTCTGGTCACGATAGGCATTTACCGCCACAATGAAAAGAATCAGCAACAGGATCAGGATACGAATCTTTTTCCACATCGGCTTAAGCGCTCTGTTTTTTGAGTTTTCTCAGATACATCTGACTCATTTCAATTTTGGTTTCAAACAGATTCAGAGTTTTAATGAGTCCGGAAAGCTTGGCCCGGCCATAGTTTCTGGAATCAAAATCCGGTTTTACCGCGCTGATATATTGCCCGACCATGCCCAGATTGGCCCAGCCATTTTCATCGGCATTGTCTTTGACTGCTTTATAAATCAGATTCAGTGTGGCGCGATCCATCATCTCTGCAGCCGGGTTTTCTTTCGGCACAGTGCTGGATTTTAGCTCGGAGTTTTTTGCACTTTCTAGGTTCTTTTTGTCCTGAACCGGGCTGATTTCATCTTCTTCAGCATTTTTCAGTTCATTTTCAGAGATCAGGTTTTCAATATAAATAAATTTATCACAGGCTTTTTTAAAGGCTTCCGGAGTGGATTTTTTGCCAAATCCATAAACACTCAGGCCATTTTCACGAATCCGTGAGGCCAGCGGAGTAAAGTCACTGTCACTGGACACAATACAGAAACCATCCAGCGCTCCGGCATAGAGCAAATCCATGGCATCAATAATCAGGATCATGTCGGTGGCATCTTTGCCTTTGGTATAGGCAAACTGCTGTACCGGGGTAATGGCATGCGGCAACAGCACATCACGCCACTTTTTCAGGGTTTCACTGCTCCAGTCCCCATAGACCCGTTTCACGCTGGCAATGCCATATTTGGCGACTTCTTCAAGCACCGAAGCAATAGCGTGAATCGAAGAGTTATCGGCATCAATTAACACCGCAAATTTTTTTGTTTGGATATCCACCGGTTCCCCAAGCGCTTATTATTCAAATTTATTGTGGAGTTGATTTTGACATAAAAAATGCCGACTGATGTCGGCATTTTTTATTTTTAGCTTTTAGGCTTCAACCCATTTGCCATCCTGATATACCAGACTCCATTTGGTCTGCTTGCCTTCAGGGGTTTCAGAGCCAATATATTGCGCCTGATTTTTACGGCTGAATTTCACCAGAGTCGGGTTGCCTTCTGGGTCTACATCGGGTGCTTGCAAAATGAATTGATATTTTGGATCAAGCTGGTCAGCAACCGTACGCAGTTCCGCCACCTTCGGTGCACGGGTTTCACGCACTTTCGGGAACTTGCTGGCCGCCAGGAATAGACCGGCAGCGCCATCACGCAGGACAAAGAAGTCATCGTGCTTGGTCGAGCGTAAATGTTCCATCTTGATGGGGTCGACACGCGGCGGCGCAGGCTGACCGTTTTTCAAGACTTTACGGGTATTGTCACAGCTGGTGCAGGCAAAGTATGGACCAAAACGGCCAGTTTTCAGCTGCATTTCGCCATCACATTTATCACATGGAATGGTCGGGCCATCATAGCCTTTAATCTTGAACTCGCCTTCTTCCAGCTCAAAACCGGCACAGTCCGGGTTATTACCGCAAATATGCAATTTACGGCCACCATCAATCACGTAGCTATCCATGGCAGTTTCACAGATCGGGCAGCGTTTTTTCGACATCAGGTCGGCGGTTTCAGCACTGTCATCATCTGACAGGGCTGCCAGAGATTCTACAGGTGTTAAATTCAAAGTGCCCTTACAGCGTTCTTTTGGCGGCAGGTTATAACCGGAACAGCCGAGGAATACCCCGGTAGTGCCGGTACGAATCTGCATTGGACGTTCGCATTCCGGACAATGCACGGCATCCACTTCCACCGGCAGGTTACGGCGCATGCCCTGTTCGCCCTGTGCATTGGTCAAACGGGTTTTAAAATCACCATAGAAGCTGTCGAGCAGATCTTTCCAGTTGCGTTCACCATCGGCCACTTTATCCAGCTGACCTTCTAAGTCCGCGGTAAAGTCGTAGTTCATCAGGTTGTTAAAGCTTTCATCCAGACGGTCGGTGACAATTTCACCCATCTTTTCCGCAAACAGGCGGCGGTTTTCCAGCTTGACATAACCACGGTCCTGAATGGTGGAAATAATCGCTGCATAGGTCGATGGACGGCCAATGCCACGTTTTTCCAGTTCTTTCACCAGCGAGGCTTCGGTAAAACGTGCCGGCGGCTTGGTAAAGTGCTGTGATGGGTCCAGCTTTTGCAGTTTTAGCACTTCGCCGACTTTCACTGCAGGCAGCAATACATCATCATCAGACTTGTTCTGACCACGCACTTTGGTAAAACCATCAAAGACCAGGGTACGGCCTTTGGCTTTCAGTTCTACCCCATTGGCATTGACCAGAATGGTCGACGATAAATATTCGGCCGGAGTCATCTGACAGGCCACAAACTGACGCCAGATTAAATCGTATAAACGCTGGGCATCACGCTCGACACCGGCCAGGCTGTCGCCTTTCAGACCAACATTGGATGGACGAATCGCTTCGTGAGCCTCTTGCGCGCCGGCTTTGTTGCCGTAACGGTTTGGCTTGGCCGGTAAATATTTCTGGCCGTACTCGGATTCAATATGCGTACGCACCATATTCACGGCGTCATCACTCAGGAACGTCGAGTCGGTACGCATATAGGTAATAAAACCGGCTTCATACAGACGCTGTGCCAGCATCATGGTTTTCTTGACCGAGAAACCTAAGCGGGTACTGGCCGCCTGTTGCAGCGTTGAGGTGATATACGGCGCACTCGGATTCACCTTGGTCGGCTTGTCTTCACGTGCAGCCACCGTATAGTCTGCATCTTTAATCAGGTTCAGCAAGGCATCGGTTTCAGCCTTGTTACGCAGCTTTAGGGTCTTGCCATTTTGCTTGACTGCTTCCAGACGAATATCATCTTGTGCAGATTTGGTATCGGCAAATACCTGCCAGTATTCTTCCGGAATGAAGGCACGAATTTCACGTTCACGCTCTACCACCAGTTTCACGGCTACTGACTGGACACGACCGGCTGACAGACCACGGGCAATTTTTTCCCACAGCAATGGCGAAATCATAAAGCCAACCACACGGTCCAGGAAACGGCGCGCCTGCTGCGCATTGACTTTATTGGTGTCTAGACGTGCCGGATGCTTAAAGGCTTCCTGAATGGCATTTTTGGTAATTTCGTTAAATACCACACGCTGATAACGCGCATCATCACCGCCAATGACTTCTTTTAAATGCCAGGCAATGGCTTCCCCTTCACGGTCCAAATCCGTTGCCAGATAGACTTCATCGACCTGCGATGCCAGTTTTTTCAATTCAGCAACAACATTTTCCTTGCCCGGTAGCACTTCATACTGGGCTTTCCAGCCATGCTCCGGGTCTACCCCCATGCGGTTGACCAAGGCCTGCTGAGCTTTTTCTGCTTTTTGTGCTTCGGTCAGTTTGGCACGTGTGGTGGTTTTCTTTTCTGTACTTTTACTGGCGCCTGTAGGCAAATCACGCACGTGACCGACCGACGACTTTACAATGTAATTCGAACCGAGGTATTTGTTGATTGTTTTCGCTTTTGCAGGCGACTCCACAATCACCAAGGCACGCTTAGCGCCATCGGCAGATTTTGCTGTAGTGCTTTTCGATGTGGAGCGAGGAGCGTTCGCCATAGTTAACCGTAGTTCCTGTGAAAATGTTTTAAATTAAAGTTCAGCCAAAGAATGTAAATATGCCTTGATGTCATCCAGTTGGGTGGCTTTCAGATCAGCTTCTTCATCCCAATAGAGTCCTACACAGTTTGCCTGCATATCAATAGCATAAATGCCCTTTAATGCAACGGGTGTATGATTAAATTTTTCCTCACCATGCACCAGTTCAAGCTGCTGATCGACCACCCGGGCGCGCATTAACGGCAAGCGGGCCTCTGGAATCAATACGCTATAATAGGCCACCATACTGGCACGGCTTTCTGTGGCCATCGGAATTTTGGTCCAGTCCGGCGCAGCCACCAGACGCGGATGCAGGCCCATCTTGCGGGCTTTTTCACGCATCAGGCCGAGGGCTTTTTCTCTTGGACTGACACGCAAACCAAAAATCGAGCCCAGCACAAAAATGATGATGGCCAGTGCCACCCAAATTCCAGTATTTTCCATAGCTCAACCTTTATGTTCTTTTATTAGAGTTGCATAAGCGCCATATAAAACGCAAGTTTGCACGATAAAATTAATTCAGGAACATTTCGTGGCTATAGACCACTTCATGCCCGTTCCAGTAGATATAGCCTTTTTCCAGCAGTTCCTTGAGCAATAACCGCACGTCGGACTGGGGAAACATCTGTTCTAACAGGTCACGCAAGGCATAAATATCTTTGGGTTTATCGGCTTTCAGTTCGCGCAGTTTACGCGCCACTTCCAGCTGTACCGGATCAATCTGGTCAAAGTTTTTAAACAGCGGCTGCTGCGCACTTTGAATCGGCGCGGCGATAGAGTCCTGTTCAATAACAGGAGCAGCTCCGCTTTCTGTCGACTGTAACTGTTTTAAGGCCTGATCCAGACTGCTGGCCACCGGTGTTTTTTCAGCAGAGGCATTTAAATCCAGCTGAATCCACTGTTTCAGCACCTTCTTGCGAAAGGCAATTTGCTCATCATAACGCTTGATAATTTTCAGATTAATTAACAAACCGACCAGACGCTGGGCTTTTTCCGGCACCACCTGAAAAATATTGCTGAGAGAGTTTTTCAGCTTCTCGACCGTATTCGGTTTACCGCTCATTTTTGCCAGAGCATCACAGTATTTTTTGACCAGTTGCAAATACGGTTTTTGCTGGATGGTGGCAATACTCGGCAAGCTGTATTTTGGCGTATGAAGTGGCTGCGCCGCATCTTCTGGCTGAATTAGAATCAGATGGGCACTGATATTCGAGGCCTGTAGCATCTGCACCAGAATATCGCTGCTGTCCTGGGCCGAAATAATTTCGACATGGCTATCTGGCTCAAGTAATGCCATTAACTGCCCGACCACCACGGCATATTCAAACTCTTTATGCGGTGCTTCCGGGGTGTCCAGTACCACCACCTGAGCGCTGTTCATCCAGCTGGCCAGTTCAGTCAGGTCATCCAGCGCGTACTCAAAGCGTCCGGCACAGTTAAACAGGTAGAGTGTCGAATAATGCTGCAGAATATCTCGCAGCAGTTGTGCCGTAGGCATATTCTGTTCAAGATCTAAAAGTACAACTTTTTGGGTCATGACAAAAAATAAAGGATCTGAGAGCCGAAAGTGGGCATTAGAGCCGGAAGTGAGATAAAGGTCAAATTTTTTTATTGCGGCGCTGTGATCGCTGCCTCAAAAGCGACTGGAGCTAAACCGCCCCACTAGCCCCCGCTTTATATAGATACCTCAACATAAAACCCGCATTCAGGCTGCGGGTGTATTCATAGATTGTGCGGGATGCTCTAGCAATTGACAGATTAATAATGCGGCGGAATATTGGTCAGCGGATCGAAGGGAGCAATGCCTTCTGACAGGTCAGCCGACTCAACCCGTTGATAAAGCAGCTGCATTTGTTTCTTGAGGTCGGCAATTTCCAGATTCTGTTTAGTCACCTGCTCATTCAGCTGTTCAACTAAATCATCTAAAAATGCAATTCGGACTTGCAAATCTTCAATGGGTGCGGAAAATGACGCCTGATCATTTAGATTTTGTTGTTTAGTCATTTTAAATCCTCATTTGAGATTTTTCAGGAAACACTATGGCCTATATTACCCTAAGGGATGTCCAACTCGCGTTTGGTGGACCCGCCCTGCTCGACGGCGCGAACTTTACTCTTGAACGTGGCGAACGAGTGTGTTTGATCGGCCGTAATGGTGAAGGTAAGTCTACCTTACTTAAACTGATTGAAGGAAGCTTACTGCCCGATGCCGGCGAAGTCTCGATTCAAAATGGCTTAACCGTGTCCATGCTCACTCAGGATGTCCCGATGGATTCGGGCAAGGTTGCCGATATTGTCGCCGATGGTGCCGGTGAAGCAGCAGAGGTCCTGCGTGCCTATCATGCCGCCAATGATGCCTGCGTGCTGGGCGATATGGCCGCCTGCGAGCGCATGGGTGAACTGCAACACAAACTGGATCAGCTTGATGGCTGGGCACTGGAAAACAAGGTCAACTCTATTTTAAGCAAAATGGGGCTGGACCCGAATGCCGATCTGGCCGATCTTTCCGGTGGTCGTAAACGCCGCGTGCTGCTGGCCCGTGCCCTGCTGACCCAACCGGACATCCTGTTACTGGATGAGCCGACTAACCATCTCGATGTTGAAAGTATCGAATGGCTGGAAAAATTCCTGTTCGATCAGAACAACCTGACCTTATTGTTTATTTCGCACGACCGGACCTTTGTTGACAGTCTGGCGACCCGTATTGTCGAGCTGGATCGCGGGATTCTGCGCAGTTATGAAGGCAACTATTCGCGCTATCTGGATCTCAAAGCCCAGCAGCTGGAAGCAGAAGAAAAACAGAATGCCCTGTTTGAGAAAAAACTGGCCGAAGAAGAAGCCTGGATCCGTCAGGGCATTAAAGCGCGTCGTACCCGCAACGAAGGTCGTGTTCGTGCCCTGAAAGCCTTACGCGAAGAATCCAAAGCGCGTCGCTTCCAGCAAGGCAAAGTCAACATGGGGGTACAGGAAGCTGCGCGTTCAGGCAAACTGGTCTTTGATATTGAGCATCTGGGCGTCAGCTATGATGGCAAGCCGCTAATCAAAGACTTCTCGGCCATTGTCATGCGTGGCGACCGGATTGGTCTGGTCGGAGATAACGGGGTCGGTAAAACCACCCTGATTAAAGCCATTTTGGATGAAGTGGAACACAGCGGTACCGTTAAAATTGGCACCCAACTGGAAATTGCCTATTTTGATCAGCTGCGTAACCAGCTGGATTTGGAAAAATCGGTCAAGGACAACGTTTCTGAAGGTTCTGACTTTGTTGATGTCAATGGACAGCGCCGTCATATCTACAGCTATCTGCAAGATTTCCTGTTTAACCCGGAACGTGCGCGTACCCCGGTCAAAGCCTTGTCCGGCGGTGAACGTAACCGCGTGCTACTGGCCAAACTCTTGCTGAAACCATCCAATTTAATTGTGATGGATGAGCCGACTAACGATCTGGATATGGTCACGCTGGAACTGCTGGAAGAAATGCTGGCTGAATACAAAGGCACCTTGCTGCTAATTTCGCATGACCGTGCCTTTATGGACAACGTGGTTACCTCGACCTGGGTGTTTGATGGCAAAGGCCATATTGAAGAATATGTCGGCGGCTATCAGGACTATTTACAGCAGCGTCCGGATCAAACCGTGGTTGACCAGAAAATGGCGGTGAAAAAAGCCCAGGCCAAGGCAGAAGCAGCAAAAGTAGAAGCTGCTCCGGCGCCTGTGAAAAAGAAACTCAGCTATAAAGATCAGCGTGAGCTGGACCAGCTACCGGCTGAAATTGAAGCGCTGGAAGCAGAACAGGCTGCACTGTCAGAAAAACTGGCTGATGGTTCCTGGTTTGTATCCGATGCCGAAGCTGCAACCCAGGCTTCGCAGCGTCTGGCAGAAATTGAAGAGATTCTGCTGGAAAAACTGGAACGCTGGGATGAGCTGGAAAATATGAGCAAAGGCGGTTAATTCACCCGCTTCACAGCATCTGCCGGACAGCGGCAGATGCTTTTCATCTTCAAAATCGTTCATGCTACACTGCATTTAACCTTCATTTTAAAACGTCACTATGCCGCAACCGCAAGATTATCAACCTGGTGAATTTCAATGGTCCTTTCTGCTGCCGAAATACTGGGGCATCTGGATCGGTATTATCTTCCTGATGATTTTGGCAATCTTGCCGTGGGCCATTCAGTACCGTTTGGGTCAGTGGCTGGGACAGCTGGCGTTTCGCTATCTGCATTCACGCCGTAAAACCACTGTCCGCAATCTGGAGCTGTGCTTTCCGGAATGGTCTGCACAAGAGGTGCAGGACAACGCGCGCCAGGTTTTTGTTGACCAGATGATTGGCGTATTTGAAACCCTAAATGCCTGGTATAGCCCGAAATGGTTCCAGGGCCGGGTCAGTATTGAAGGTCTGGAATATATTCAGCAGGCGCAAGCGGAAGGCAAAGGCGTCTTGTTGCTGGGCACTCACTCGACCCTGCTTGATGCCGGCGGCTATTTATGTGCCCAGTATTTTGAACCCGATGTGGTCTATCGTCCGCAGAACAATCCGCTATTAGACATGCTGATTTACCGCTGCCGGGCCACCATTTATGCCCATCAGATTGACCATGATGATATGCGTGGTCTGGTACGTAACCTGAAAAATGGCCATGCCATCTGGTACAGTCCGGATCAGGATTTTGGCCTGAAACAAGGTGTAATGGCGCCATTCTTTGGCGTGCCGGCAGCCACCGTGACTGCGCATCGTCGTTTACTGAAAATGACCAAAGCCGCCGCAATTCCGCTGTATTTCTACCGCCATGGTGATCTTAAAAATCCGAAATATCATGTCTTGATTGAACCACCGGTTGAGCGTTTACCAAGTGAAGATGAAGTCGATGACGCGACGCGTGTTAATTTGATTATTGAACGTCAGCTGCGCATCGCGCCGACTCAATATATGTGGTTCCATCGCCGTTTTAAGACCCGTCCACAAGGCTATGAGCAGCTGTACTAAGCCAATACAGCTGTATTAAGCCAATACAGCTGTATTAAGCCAATCTTTCTACAAGCCAAATACCATATACTGATTAAAATACAAGGACACGACAGCCCATAAAGTTAAACCCGAGTTCTGCATCCTGCAAAACTCGGGCTTATGAGGTTGTGCTTTCAAAACTTTTTTGTTGTTATCTCTGGCTTTCCATTCCTGCATCATCTCCATGATGACAATCCACCGGCTTCAACTTCCTTAACGGGACTCTCCTTTCCCAACTCCATCTGCCGATATGCTTAGAATACGCAGCTTGCTCGGTTTCAGCTATTGGCCATCGGCCTAAATCTGTGTAAGCCATTTCTTACACTTTTCCTCAAATTTCATGGCGTCTTACTGCCCTGCTTATAATCCTGAGCCAAATCATCGGTCACGATTTTTTCTTCCCGCTCGGCTTTTTCAATGCCTTCCTGAATCGCCTCCTGCGCTTCTTCTTCATCGGCTTCAGTCTGTTCCAGCTCTTCCTGAATGTGCTCAAACACCCGACCGGTCTGTAATACCACATAGACCGGAAAATGATCTGAGCCCATATGTGGCAGCCGCTTCATCTCCACCAGGGCAAAATCGGTACTGTGAAACACATGGTCCAGCGACCAGCGCAATAAGGGATAATCGGCATGGAAAGTATTGACATAATGCCGGCCGACGCGCGGGTCCAGCAGGCCACTGATGCGCTGAAACAGGCGGGTGGTACGTGACCAGGCCACATCATTCAGGTCGCCCATCACAATACAGCTTTCATCCAGATCTTTAATCTGATCGCCGACAATTAATAGCTCGGCATCACGCAGGGTCGAATCTTTGGCTTCAGTCGGACTCGGCGGTTTCGGATGCAGACAATACAGCTGCACCGGCTGGCCTGAACGCAGGATCACTGTGGTGTGAATTGACGGAATTTCATCGCTAAGGATAAATTTCACTTCAGTCTCTTTTAAGGGCAGGCGGCTATAGAGATGCATGCCATATAAATTGTCCAGCGGCACCGGCACGCGATAAGGATAATCCGGTTCAATCACCGCCAGCTGCTGCTGCCAGACCGTATCGGTTTCCAGCGTCAGTACCAAATCGGGCTGGTATTTCCGGATTTCAGCAATGAGCAGATGATATTTCTGGTTGGTGGTCAATACATTGGAAACCATTAACGAAATTTGCTGATCGGGATTTAACTGCTCCGGCTTGACCTTTTTGACCTGCTTTTTCCAGATAAAGGTATAAGGCAGCACCATTTTCAGTTGGTACGCCAGGGCGGCAATCAGGCCGGTTAAAATCACATAGCGCGGCGTATCCCAGGCCGCATCCCACAGCAGCATCAGCACAAAGGCCACAATCCCCAGCACCAGAACCTGCAATCTGGGAAAATCGGCACCTCGAAACCACCATTCATCGCGCGGAATCAGCGACCAGAAGCTGATCCAGATGACGAAAATGGCCAGCATTTCCACCCAAATCATATGCACCTACTTAGAAAGTTCATTTTTCTCGTTTTTTTTAAATAGAAATCTAACGTTATCAATTTTGTATGTAACACAAACAAGTTATTTCACTCAATAATAATGATGTTTTGATTATGTAGAGCTTGCAGTTGTGTCCCCTTTTGATACACTCATACTCCTTTTTGTTTTTTTACGCACCGAGGCAAAGTGACATGAAAGTAGGTCTGGTCGGTTGGCGCGGGATGGTAGGTTCCGTCCTTATGCAACGTATGGTTGAAGAGAATGATTTTGCTCATTTTGAGCCATTTTATTTCTCTACCAGTAATGCCGGTGGTGAAGCACCAGCGTTTGGTGGTAAAACTGCTCCAGCACTTATGGATGCAACGGACATTCACAGTCTGAAGCAAATGGATGTCATTATTACCTGTCAAGGTGGCGACTATACCTCAGACGTGTTCCCGAAACTGAAAGCTGAAGGCTGGAACGGTTACTGGATTGATGCAGCATCTACCCTGCGTATGGATGATGAAGCGATTATCGTACTTGATCCGGTGAACATGAACGTGATTAAAGACGGTCTGGTGAAAGGCACCAAAACATTTGTTGGCGGTAACTGTACGGTTTCACTCATGTTGATGGGCTTAGGCGGTCTGTTCCAGAACAATCTGGTGGAATGGGCAACCTCGATGACTTATCAGGCAGCTTCGGGTGCGGGCGCGCAGAACATGCGTGAACTGATCACCGGTATGGGCTACCTGTATAACAACACCAAAGAACTGCTGGATGACCCACGTTCTCCAATTCTGGACATCGACTCTAAAATTGCTGAACTGCAACGTGGCGAAGGTTTCCCGTCAGCCAACTTCGGTGTACCGCTTGCTGGCTCTTTAATTCCATACATCGACAAACAGCTGGAAAATGGCCAGTCGAAAGAAGAATGGAAAGGTCAGTCTGAAACCAACAAGATTTTAGGCAACCAGCAAATCGTACCAATTGATGGTCACTGTGTCCGTATTGGTGCCATGCGTTGTCACTCTCAGGCCCTTACCCTGAAACTGCGTAAAGATGTACCTCTGGATGAAATCGAAGATATCATCGCCAGCGCCAATGACTGGTCGAAAGTGGTACCAAATACCCGTGAAGCCTCTATGACAGATTTAACCCCTGTTGCAGTAACCGGTACCTTAACTGTTCCTGTGGGCCGTTTACGCAAGCTGAACATGGGTAAAGAATACCTGGGCGCGTTCACCGTCGGTGACCAGTTGCTTTGGGGTGCGGCAGAACCATTACGCCGTATGCTACGCATCTTAATTGACTATAAAAACGCGTAAGCCTTTTAAGCAAAAGTAAATTACCAAAAGCCGATCTGAAAAGATCGGCTTTTTATGTAACTAGCCTGTAAATATTTTACAATCGACTTACAACTCGCTAATCTATTCTTTTCGCTATGCGATAAATGACCGAGCTAACGATTAAGATGACCGTATATAACAAATTAAAGATCGCGATTTTAGCTATTCTTGCCTCACAACATATTCATGCGATTAATGTCGATCCTGTTCAGATTCAGTCAGCACCTGGGGAATTGCTGTATGCTGAAATGAACTTCCGTCAGTCCAATGTCAATGCGCCGATTGAAGTCAGTCTGGCCTCGGCAGAAGACTTGATGGCCATTGGTGCCAGCCATCGTCCACCGGGTCATTTAAACTTCTTTACCCGACGTGATGGTGCTGGCAACGGGGTCATTACCATTACCTCTTCTCGGCCACTGACCGATACCGAATTGAATATTGTGGTCAAAATTCGTGAAGGCTCGGCCACGCGTTTACAGCATATTAAAACCTCACTAAAACGTAGTACCCTGACAGAACAACGCGCGCAGCTGCAACCGAAAGAGCAGCCGCTAACCCCGGTTATGGTCGTGAATGAACGGGACATTGCCTTAAACTTGCCGACCAGTACCGCCTATACCACAGCCACCACTGCATCTACCAGCACCACGCGCAGTGTAGAAGCACCCTTGGCGATTCAAGCCAGCCCGCCACCGGCTTTAAGTCCATCAACTACAGCAACTGTCAGCGCAGCAGCACAGCCGGCTGCAAGCCCTGTGTCAGCGGTTACGCCATCGACTTCGGCGACATCAGCTCAACCGGCCTCTACACATAACGCGGGCAACATAGCTGCCGTAAATACAGCTGCTCCGGTTTCAGCAGACCCACTGGTCAAGAAATATGCCGAGCAGTTAAAAGCTCAGCAACAGCAACCACCGGCAAAGCCGGCACCAGTTACAGCACCCAAAGCACCTGCTCCATCTGCGCCAGCATCAACCACAGCACGGCATGTGGTGCAATCCAATGAATCGCTATGGGCGATTGCCTCACGTATTGCCACAGAGAACCAGCAGCCGGTCGGCGAAGTGATGCAACAGATTAAAGCCCATAATGAACATGCCTTTATTCAGGGCGATGCCAACCGTTTACGCCGCGGTGCCACCTTGAATTTACAGGCCGTCAGCAGCGGGCAAAAAGCCGCGAAAAAGACCGTGCCAATCCCAGCAACCCAGCCTTCACGCCAGTCTGGCAAGGCCAAATACCGGATCAGTCAGGCCGAAATGAGCCTGGTGGCAGAAAATCAGCAAGATTCTGCCCAAGGTTCTGCCAAAAAGAACACACAAAGCGCGCAAACCTCAGAAGAGTTGTCACTAAAAGTTATGACAGCGCGTAAGAAAACCGTTAAATTACAGAGAAACGTAACACAGTTAGAATTGGCATTAAGTCAGAAGGATCAAAGAATTCAATTACTCAATGCGCGTCTTGCTGAATTGCAACAACAGTTGAAAAAGCAACAAGCCGAAAATAAGCCAAAACTCTAACGTATTACTCAACATGATTTTTTCAGGAGAGATGGTTTATTCCTCTCTGCCTAAGGGGTAGCAACATGCTGATTTATGTGATTCCATTTATTTTGTTACTAGTCATCGCGCTGGTGTTAAAAAAGCGTGAAGCCAATAAAGAATCCGAACCAGCAGCAAAAAAACCGGCTGCAGCCAGCAAAACTAAGGCCAAAAAAAGCACCACTACGAAGAAAACTACGCTTAAAAGCACTATAGTGGCCGAGCCTGTTGCCGAACCACAAGGAAGCACACCACTTCCGGCAGATTTACGCCAGACCATTGAAACCCAGATTCGTGACCGCAACTTTTTCTCGGCTGAAGCGCAGATTAATCAGGCGCTGAAACGTGACCCGTCGTTGCATGAACTGTATCTGCTGTTACTAGACGTGCATCTGACCCAAAAAGATGAATTTGCCACCCGCCAATTGCTGGATCATCTGAAAAATCTGGGACTGGAAGATATTCTGGCTCAGGCTGAAGCCAGAATCGAAGCACAGAAAGCCTCTCAAACCAAAGAAGAAACACCGGCCTCTGCAGCGCCAACTACTGCAGCGTTTTCTGAAACACCAGTTAGCGCAAAAACACAAACCCCTGCGGATTTTGATGCACTGATTCAATCCAGCAATTCAAGCACAGCCAGCACGTCATTTGACCAGTTACAACAGTCACTCAAAACCGAAACACCAGTCGCAAAAACCGAAAGTGCTCCGGTAGCAGATCTGGAATTTACCCCAAGTACTCCGGCTGCGCCTGTTAACCCCCCTGCGCCAGCAAAAGCAGAAGAAGTTCAACCTCTTGAATTTAATCTGTCTTTTGACTCGGCTGCCGGCACACAAGCAGCTACACCGATCGAACCGGCTCCAGCAGCAGCGCAGGAACCTCAAGCATTAGATTTCTCGTTTGAGCTGGAACCAACACCAACCCAAGCTGCACCGGTAACACCGGTTGAGCCAGTAACTCCGGCTGCACAAGAACCTCAGGCACTGGATTTCTCGTTTGAGCTGGAAAAGACTACAACTGAAGCCGCACCTGCGACCACACCGGCCGTCACCACCCCACCTGCGGAAGAAAAATCAGACTTTAGTTTTGATTTCTCGATCAGTCCTACACCGGTGGCTGAACAGCCGGTAGAGCCTGCAGTTACCGCACCAGTAGACACTGCACCGCTATTCCAGTTTGACCTAGATAGCGCACCAACCATTGAAGCGACACCAGCAGCAGCGCCTGAAGCATCAATGGTTGAAGAACCCGCTATGGCTGCCGTGGCGACAACTGCAGTGGATCCGCATGATCCACTGATTCAGTCCTTCCCTGAACTGGCCGAAGTCAATGAAATCCAGCTGAATCTGGAGCTGGCGCAGCAATATATTGAGCTGGGTGCCTATGATGCGGCCCGTGCCCTGCTGGCAGAAAAAGAAGCAAACTATTCTGCAGCACAGCAGCAACACGCCACGCAGTTACTCAATCAAATAGCTTCTTAAAGTAAATCTCACTAAGATAAAGCAGTCATCCTTGGCTGCTTTTTTTATGATGAAAAAAATTGCATTAATTTATATGGGCGGTACCTTTGGCTGTGTCGGCGAGCCACTCAGCCCCATGCCTGCAAAGCAGTTTCTTCCCCAGCTGCGTCATGTGCTACCGCTGCATCTATCGGTAGAATGTTTTGTGGCGCCGGTGATTCAGGACAGCAGCCGCTGTACCGCGACCGACTGGTTACGTCTGGTGCAGTTTATCCAGCAGCTGCAGTTACAACAGTTTCAGCATTTTGTCGTCATTCATGGCACCGATACTTTAAGCTATGCCAGTGCCGTGCTGGCACACTTTATCGCGCAGTCTGCACATGTAGTGCTGACTGGCAGCCAGTATCCACTGCTGACCATAGATGGACAGAACACCCGTGACTTCAGCGATGCGCTGGATAACCTGAATTTCGCCCTGGAATCGGTGCTGCAATTGCCGGTTGGCGTGTATCTGGCGTTTCATCATCAATGTTTCCATGGTCGCAGCGCCTTAAAATGCCACACCACTGAATTAGATGCTTTTCAGGGTCAGGCCGCCAGCAGTGCTTTACATCAAAAAGAACAAGCCGCCTACTTGGTACAGGCTGCAGATCTGGACAAAGCACAACACTTCAACTGCATGAGTGTGATGATGCAGCCGATTGGTTTAGAGCAGCAGCTCGCCAATTTGAAACTGATCGCCCAGCAGCCACCGCATTGCCTGATTTTACAAGGCTTTGGTACTGGTAATCTGGCTGTAAATGAAACACTCCTGACGTTGCTACAGTCCTTACAGACGCAAGATTGTGCCGTGATTCTGACCACCCAAGTGCCATTTGGCCCATTGGATCAGCGTTATGCGATCAGCAGCTGGATCCAGAACAGTAAAATTTTAGTCAATGATGGCTTTGGACATGCAGATCTGTATGCAAAAGCATTAAAAATGTATTTACAATACCCGCGCAGAGAACAATGGCAACAGCATTGGTATGACTAAGGCCAATTTGAGGTGAATATGCAACGTTTTGCGGTCGGGATTGAATTTTGTGGTATTCGCTACCGGGGCTGGCAAACCCAGCAACCAGGCGTCCCGAGCGTGCAGGAAACGCTGGAAAAGGTCCTCTCCAAAATTGCCGATGAACCGATTATCCTGCATGGCGCTGGCCGTACCGATGCCGGCGTGCATGCCACCAATATGGTGGCACATTTCGACACGGCAGCCATTCGCCCTGAACGCGGCTGGCTGATGGGCGCCAATAGCCAGCTACCCAAAGACATTGCCATTCAGTGGATTAAGGCTATGGACATGGATTTTCATGCCCGCTTTAAGGCCTGTGCGCGCCGCTACCGTTATGTGGTCTATAACCATCCACAGCGCCCGGCCCTGCTGCATAAACAGGTCACCCATGCCTACTATGCGCTGGATGTCGACAAGATGATTGCTGCCGCGCAAAAGTTTGAAGGCACGCATAATTTTGAAAGTTTTCGTGCCGCAGCCTGTCAGTCCAATCAGCCGGTCCGTACCGTCAGCCATTGCCGCCTGATCCGTCATGGGCATTATTTGGTGCTCGATATTCAGGCCGATGGTTTCCTGCATCATATGGTGCGGAATATCATGGGCTGTCTGCTGGAAATTGGCCAAGGTATGTATGATATTGACCATATTGATACAATTTTTGCCGCACAGGATCGTAAAGCGGCTGGCATTACCGCCCCACCCGATGGCCTGTACTTTATCCAGGCGCACTATCCAGAGCAGTTTGACTTGCCTCAAGTGCCTTTAGGTCCGCATTGGCTGAATATGCCGGAATAATTGTATTCCGCCCCCCCTTTTACTCAGGGAGTGGTTTCATTCTTGCCACTCCAAGCTTTAAAAACGAAAGTCACCCTTGCATCAAGCGGCAACTCTAAAAAAATCCCCCTTTAATCAAGGGGGACTGCGGAGATGCTTAACGCTGTTTACGTTTCCGGTACTCGACCGGTGTTTCATTGGTCCAGCGTTTAAAAGCCCGGTAAAAGGTGCTCGGTTCAGAAAATCCGGTCAGATACACAATCCGCTCCACGCTTTCATTGGTATTGGCCAGCAGTTTTTTAGCCAGACGGCAACGATAATCCGAGAGAATCTGCTGGAAACTGGTATTGGCCTCACTCAGCTGGGTGCGTAAACGACGCGGCGTGATATTCAGCTGCGCTGCCACGGTTTCCAATGTGGTTTCCCCACTTTCTAGGGTCGACCCAATCGCCCGGCGTACTTCACCGACCAGATCATAACGCGCCAGTTCCTGCAGCTTCTCCAGCGCCAGCTGCTCATGTAACTGCAACAGCTCCGGCTCGGCCTGCCACAGCGGATATTCTAAAATAGAGGGATCGAAATACAGTCGTGTTTCATTCTGCCCCAGACTGACCGGGCACTCATAGACCCGGAAATATTCATCATCGGCAGCGCCCTGCTGGAAATTAAAGTCGATATACAGCGGCTGGAATTTGCCTTCGGTAATAAACTTGAAGAAACGCAAAATGCCCGACATGGCACATTCAGAAAAGTGACGATTGACAATATTGTCAGCCCACGGCTGTTGACCATTGGTTAAATAACAGCGGTCATCTTCAATCACCAGTTTGGCATCAAAGGCATCACTGATTAAACGCTGATAGGCCAGTGCCCGTTTTAAACCTTCACCAAAATTTTCCGAAGAAATAAACAGATGCTCAATCACCTGACCACGATAGAGCGGCAAATGTTCACCCAGATGCAAACCAATATCCGGGTCACGGCTGACTTCTTCCGCCGCCACCCAAAACGCATACTGCGCGCCCAAAGGCGTACGATCATTGGCCTCAACCTGATTAAGTGCGACACCTGCTTTTGTTAATATTTCTTCGGTTGGCAAACCGGCACGACGAATCGCTTGGTAGCCTAATCGCAATACAACCGATGCATCAGTTAGCTGACCCACGCAAAGACCTTCCTTGTATGTTCTTCATTTATACTTAAAAAGATTGATTTTAGATTAACTGTGATTGACCAAACTGACAACCATCCACCACGTTTTTTTGTAGAAAAAATTTAAATGTTTTGTTCGCTTATTTTACTGACAGATGATTCATCTGCGGCGGGTTTCACCTTGATTTTTTCAAAAAAATTGACTATAATTTGCGCCTTTCCAATTTGATCATCAGGTAGGCTATGGCCAATAAAGAGGAACTCATCGAGTTCGAAGGCGTTGTCACCGAAACGCTTCCTAATACTATGTTCCGTGTACGTTTAGAAAACGGTCACGAGGTGATTGCCCATATTTCAGGTAAAATGCGCAAGCACTATATTCGCATTTTAACTGGCGACAGCGTGAAAGTTGAAATGACGCCTTATGACTTAACGAAAGGTCGTATTACCTATCGTGCACGCTAAGTTTTAGCGCAAGCAAAAAGCCACCTTCAACAGTGGCTTTTTTATTGGCTGCTGATGCTGCGTAATAGCGAAAAATGGCGTCAAGATCTGCCGCTTATCGAATATACACATATTTTTAGGCTGTCCTTGCCTAGAATGAAGTTTTTATTCAATGGAGATCGCGCATGTTTGTCTCTCGCTCCGTTGCTTTGGCGCTCCTCGCGTTCAGTCTCTCCGCTTGTGTAACCACGCCGTCCAGTACCCGAGCTGAACGTGATGCCTATCTGGCCCAATTTGTCGGCCAGTCCAGCCAGCAGATTCGCCAGCAGCTCGATTTAAGCCTGCTCGGTTACGAACAGGTCAGTTCACCACAAATCAGCCCACAGGCGCTCACCTACACCGTTATACGCCCAATCAGCATCCCGATTCCTGTAGCGAATGCCCCGGCCACCGGTCCAGCCCATATTCCAGCACCCATTGGCCCAGCCAACAGCTATGATATTAACCTGCACTGCCAGATTGTGTTCCGGCTGGAACAGAATATTGCCCGCTCTGTACACTATAGCGGTCGCACCTGTTAAGCGCTGAATTTAGAGCTGACCATTCAATAGCCATAAAAAAACGCAGCCTGCAGCTGCGTTTTTTGATTTGCTGTCGAGACTTAACCCAATGCGGTAACCACAGCCTGACCCATTTCCTGAGTACCCACTTTATTCATGCCTTCAGACATGATGTCAGCCGTACGTAAACCTTGATCAAGCACATTGCCCACTGCATCTTCAATCGCTTTCGCGGCAGCTTCTTCACGGAAGGTATAACGCAGCATCATTGCCACAGACAAGATGGTCGCTAACGGGTTGGCAATGTTCTGGCCAGCGATGTCTGGTGCTGAACCATGACATGGCTCATACATGCCTTTGCCATTTTCATCCAGCGACGCCGATGGCAACATACCGATAGAACCGGTTAGCATTGCTGCTTCATCAGACAGGATGTCACCAAACAGGTTACCGGTTACCAGTACGTCAAACTGTTTTGGCGCACGTACCAATTGCATTGCAGCATTGTCGACATACATGTGGGACAGGTTGATTTCTGGATATTGTTCAGCATGTAGCTGGGTCACGGTCTGCTTCCACAGCTCAGTCACTTCCAGCACGTTGGCTTTGTCCACCGAGCAGACTTTACCACCACGCAGTTTGGCCATTTCAAAAGCCACTTTGGCAATACGCTTGATTTCTGATTCAGCATAGACGTCGGTGTTAAAGCCCTGTTTCTCGCCATTTTCCAGCTCGCGAATACCACGTGGCTGACCAAAGTAAATCCCACCCGTCAGTTCACGTACAATCAGGATATCCAGACCCGATACAATTTCCGGCTTTAAGCTAGACGCATCAGCCAGTTGCGGATACAGAATCGCTGGACGCAGGTTAGCAAACAGGTTTAATTCGCTACGTAATTTTAACAGGCCACGTTCCGGGCGGATCGAACGCTCAATCGTATCCCATTTTGGACCACCAACTGCACCGAGCAATAAAGCATCGGCTTTTTTCGCCTGTTCAGACGTCACATCCGGATAAGGTGAACCATGCGCATCAATCGCGGCACCACCTAACAATCCCTGTTCCCACGTCAAGCCCAGATTGAACTTTTCATTAACACGCGTAAGCACCTGCTCCGCTGCTGTGACGATTTCTGGGCCAATACCGTCACCGGCAAGAATCAAAATATGTTTTGACATGAGTTTTTCCATTTCCTGTAGCAGTCAACGACTGTGGAGACTAAATTTTCTGTTCCACAAATTCCCCCAGTCCATGTAAGACATTATAAGGTTTGCAGAAACGTCGAATAATTTTCTGGTTTTGTAAAAGATCCACACACAGCGGCTCTGGCGCCGAAACATTCAGCAGACTGCCTTTATGCTTGCTGCGGTCACGGTACATTTTAAAAGTGTACGTTTGACGCGGCTTAAACTGATGAATGACGTGCAGGGTTTCGGCCTGATCACGGGAAATCGGATAGAACCGGATCACCACTTCATGCTGTTTGGCCGGAACCGACAGATACAGCGGATTAGGCTGCCGTAGTGAATCTGCCTGCAAGCGCACCAGTCCCTGCTTGATGGCTTCACGACTCAGACGCTGACTTTCAGCATCCATGATCATGACCCGGTTCAAGCGTTCAAACTCGCAATGCTCGGTACCTGAACAATAAATACGTGCATTGGATTGGGATGCCTGTGTCTCTTTTACCTGTTTTAGACGTGCTGTATCCCAGGTTTGACATGCTGTTAACAGCGTAGCCACTCCCCCCAATACAGCAAGCCGACGAAAAACCTTCAACATAGCCCGAGCCCAACCTCATCAAAAAGCAGAATATTTAAATTATTATGCCTTGAATGTTAACAAGAGTTCGACGCCCGTGCTATGCCTATTTACGAAATAACTTAAGCTTGAATTTCCGCAAACACCCACGGACGCGCGGCTTTGGTTTTCTCCTCATACGCGCGAATATCATCGGCATCTTGCAAGGTCAAACCAATATCATCCAGACCGTTTAACAGGCAATGCTTACGGAATGGATCAACTTCAAACTTGAATGCTTCACCGTTTGGCGTACGGACTTCCTGTGCTTCAAGGTCAATAGTTAACTGATAACCTTCATTGGCTGCACATTCCTTAAATAGCTGATCAACCTGCGCTTCGGTTAAAATCACCGGTAACATGCCGTTTTTAAAGCAGTTATTAAAGAAGATATCCGCAAAACTTGGGGCAATGACTGTACGCAAGCCGTATTCACTTAAAGCCCACGGCGCATGCTCACGGCTGGAACCGCAACCAAAGTTGGCACGTGAAATTAAAATGCTGGCGCCCTGATAACGCGGCTGGTTCAAGACGAAATCTGGGTTTTTAGGACGGGTTGAATTGTCCTGACCCGGATAGCCTTCATCTAAATAACGCAATTCATCAAACAGGTTGTCACCGAAACCGGTACGTTTGATTGATTTCAAGAACTGTTTTGGAATAATTAAATCGGTATCGACATTGGCACGGTCTAAAGGTGCAACGATACCCTGTTCAACGGTATAAGCTTTCATATTTATGTTCCAATGAATCCGTAGTCTCTCTCACATCCGCTCCAGCAAGGAGCGGCCTGGGATGAGGGCTTAAACTTAGAATGAACGAACATCCACAAAGTGACCGGCAATTGCCGCTGCTGCTGCCATGGCCGGGCTGACCAGATGGGTACGACCACCATTGCCCTGACGACCTTCAAAGTTACGGTTTGAGGTCGATGCACAGTGCTCGCCTGGCTGTAACTTGTCGGCATTCATGGCCAGACACATCGAGCAGCCAGGTTCACGCCATTCAAAACCGGCTTCCAGGAAGACCTTGTCCAAACCTTCTGCTTCCGCCTGCTGTTTGACCAAACCAGAACCCGGTACCACCATCGCCTGTTTAATGCTTGGCGCCACTTTACGGCCTTTGATCACATCTGCCGCAGCACGGATATCTTCAATACGCGAGTTGGTGCATGAACCAATAAAAACACGATCCAGCTGGATATCTGCCAAAGCCTGACCAGCAGTTAAGCCCATATATTGATAAGCACGGGTCCAGTCATTGCGCTGTACCTCATCTTTGGCCTGTTCCAAAGTTGGTACTGCCTGAGAAACCGGAATGACCATTTCAGGTGAAGTACCCCAAGACACTTGCGGCTCAATCTCTTCACCCTGTAATATCACGACAGTATCAAAATGCGCATCGGCATCTGAATGCAAGGTATTCCAGTACGCCACAGCCTGATCCCATTGCTCGCCTTTTGGTGCATAAGGACGGTCTTTTACATATTCAATGGTTTTTTCATCAACCGCGACCATACCGACACGTGCACCGGCTTCAATTGCCATGTTACACACGGTCATACGGCCTTCAATCGACATATCACGGAACACCTGACCGCCAAATTCAATGGCATGGCCCGTACCACCTGCTGTACCGATTTTGGCAATAATCGCCAGCACCACGTCTTTCGGGGTCACGCCCTGACCCAACTGACCATCTACGCGTACCAGCATGTTTTTCATTTTCTTCTGAATTAAACATTGCGTGGCCAACACGTGCTCAACTTCTGAAGTTCCGATCCCGTGTGCCAGACAGCCAAAGGCACCATGGGTCGCGGTATGCGAGTCGCCACATACCACCGTCATTCCCGGCAAGGTTAAACCCTGCTCTGGTCCAACCACGTGAGCAATCCCCTGACGGATATCGTTAATATCAAATTCAACGATATTAAAAGTCTTACAGTTATCGTCTAAGGTTTGCACCTGAATACGCGAAGTATCATCTTCAATACCGGCTACGCCCTGCTCACGCTCTTTTTTCGAGGTCGGTACATTATGGTCCGGAGTCGCAATATTGGCACTTAAACGCCATGGCTGACGGCCAGCCAGTTGCAAACCTTCAAAGGCCTGTGGAGAGGTAACTTCATGCAACAAATGACGGTCGATGTACAATAAAGCCGAACCATCATCACGCTGTTTTACCAAGTGGTCATCCCACAATTTGTCATATAATGTTTTTGCTTTTTGGGTTTCGCCTGCCATGTCGATGTGCTCCACTGGACTGGGTAATTCTGTCATTAATTTCGATTATAACCACACAATTACATAAATCTAATTTATCATTTTTATCAGTTAAAAAACTTTATGGAATAAATATAATTGATTTTTGCTCAGATTAACATCTGATTAAAAATTCAATTTTCCGATTGAATTTTACAAAATATTCGTTTTTACAAATTAATTCGTACTGACTATGATGATGTTATCAGCACTGAATTGTAGATACGAGGAACATCATCATGGCGCATATTCAAAACTTTGTCGCAAACAACCAGCGAATGTTTAAAAAGACTTTTAGCTACTATGTGATGCACATTACGGTGGCCATGCTTGTCGGCTATTTCGTTACCGGCAGTCTGTGGATGGCCATTACCTTAAGCTTATTGGAACCAACAGTACAGGCGGTGGCCTATTTTATTCATGAACGCATGTGGGAAAAGAAAGCACAAGACGGCACAGAGGAAATCACCGCCTAGCCTATTTTTCGCCCGGTGTTCCTCCCAAAAGATCATCTTCAGGATGATCTTTTTTATTTTAATATAACTTAAATTACTGTTTTTAAAATATTTATATTCAAGTTATGGTTGTTGAACTTCAATTTATAGAAAAATAATCTTTGATTAATTCTAAAAATTTCTAAATAATAATTTTAAGCATAAAAAATCTTTATAGGTGATTGCGATGAATCTTGCAGCATTTGAAGCTTTTGTAAAAGTCATGGAAACCGGTTCGATTTCTCTGGCCGCAGATCAGCTGTTTATTACCCAGCCCGCAGTCACCAAACGGATTCACAGCCTAGAAGAATATTTTGGGGTCAAGCTGTTTGAATCGGCCGGCCGTGGCGTGCAGGCGACCCATGCCGCGCATTCGCTATTACCGAAAGTGAAAAACTGGCTAAATGAACTGGGCGATATTCATCACACCTTAAGCCACGAACAGGGTCAAGTGCAGGGTCGCCTGAAAATTGGCACCAGTCACCATATTGGCCTGCATCATCTACCCGATCATTTGCGTCGCTATGTTCAGGATTTCCCCGATGTCACCTTAGATGTGCATTTTGTCGATTCAGAACAGGCGCATGAACAGGTGCTGGCCGGTGATCTGGAACTGGCCTTTTTAACCCTGCCACCGCAAGGTGATAACCGGCTGCAATATGTCACCATCTGGAATGATCCGCTGGTGTTTGTGGCTGCGCCTTTTCATCCGCTGGCCCAGCAGAAAAGACTGAAACTGGATGATTTAACCCAGTTCCCGAGCCTGTTACCGGCGGCACAAACCTATACCAGCCAGATTACCCTGGCCGAGTTTGAAAAACAGGGCGTGAAGCCGAAGATCACCATGAGCAATAACCCGCTGGAATCCATCCGCATGCTGGTGTCGATTGGACTGGGCTGGTCAGTATTACCGAAAACCCTGATTAATCAGGACCTACAACAGCTGGATATTAATCTGGAAATGAACCGCCAGCTGGGCATGGTCTGGCATCCGGGACGCACACAGTCCAAAGCGGCGCAGGCGCTGGTTAACTTTATGCAGCAGCCGGACTAGGTTCATCGACCGGTCGCATCCTTCTGTACAGTTACTGAACAAAACAGCACGCTGCTCCAAATTGGCGTAATTTGAAAAGACAAGGTGCCCGCACAAGACACCAGGATCTTTATAAAAATGATGCAGGAGCAGAGTGATGAACCAGACCACTTCCCCGCTTGCCTATTCCCCTTCGTTCAGTTCAGCCCAGGCGCTCCAGCAGCGCCTAGCCGGCAGTGCACCGCCTTTACAGCCCAGTCCACGGCTGGATGTTATGCAGGCCGATACGCTACGTGCCACCCTCAAGCAGTATTTTCTGCAAACCTTTGACTGTTATGAATCATTGTTTAGCTGCCTCAACGGCGATGAGGCCTTTTATCACAAGCCGATTGCGCTGCGCCATCCGCTGATTTTTTACTATGGCCATACCGCGACATTTTTCATCAACAAACTGCTGCTCAGCAAACTGATTGAACAGCGTATCAATCCACATTTTGAATCCATCTTTGCGGTGGGTGTGGATGAGATGAGCTGGGATGACCTGGATGACAGCCGTTATGACTGGCCGACACCCGCGCAGGTCAAACACTACCGCGATCAGGTGCGTGCCACGGTGCTGGAAATTATTGAAAAGGCACCGCTGAGCACGCCAATTGACTGGCAGCATTCGTGGTGGTCGATTCTGATGGGCATTGAACACGAGCGGATTCATCTGGAAACCTCCTCCGTGCTGATTCGCCAGCATGCCCTTGACTATGTCCAGACACAGCCACCATGGCGGCCAAATATCCTGACTAACACCGCACCAGAGAATGCGTTGCTTCCAGTGGCAGCCGGCCGGGTACAGCTCGGTAAGGAGCGGCACGACCCGGTTTACGGCTGGGACAATGAATATGGCCAATATCAGGCAGAGGTAGCGGCGTTTGCGGCCAGCCGCTATCTGGTCAGCAATCAGGAATTTCTGGCCTTTGTTGAAGATGCCGGCTATCAGAACGCAAACTATTGGGAAGATGAAGGCTGGCAATGGCGCAGCTTTGCCCAGGCCAAATATCCGACCTTCTGGCGTAAACACGGGCCGGACTGGTCACTCCGGCTGCTGACCGAAGAAGTACCAATGCCGTGGGACTGGCCGGCGGAGGTGAATTATCATGAGGCCAAAGCCTTTTGCCACTGGAAAGCGAAGCAAACTGGTCAGCCAGTACGACTGCCCACCGAAGAGGAATGGTATCGGCTGGTACAGCTGGCTGGCGTAAATGAGCCGTCTGCACCTGCCAATCTGGCGCTGGCCTATGGTGCTTCCTCCTGTCCGGTCAATACCTTCCCGCATGGCGATTTTTATGACCTGCGCGGCAATGTCTGGCAATGGACCGAAACCCCGATTTATCCATTTCCCGGTTTTGTGGTGCATCCGATTTATGATGATTTCAGCACCCCGACCTTTGATGGCCGGCATAATCTGCTCAAAGGCGGTTCCTGGATTTCTGCCGGCAATGAAGCCGAACTGGCCTCTCGCTATGCCTTTCGCCGGCATTTTTTCCAGCATGCCGGTTTCCGTTATGTGGTTTCTGATCAGGAGCCGCTGGCGATTCAATCACAATATGAAACCGACCGGCTGGTGTCTGAATATCTGGAATTTCAGTATGGCCGTGAATATTTTGGCGTGGCCAATTTTGCCCAGACACTGGTGCAACTGGCCCTGACCCAGCTGGCCGACAGACCACGACGTAAAGCACTGGATATTGGCTGTGCTACCGGCCGCGCCAGCTTTGAACTGGCCCGTTATTTTGATGAAGTGGTCGGGATTGATTTTTCAGCGCGCTTTATCCAGAACGGCGTCAAACTGGCACAGGGCGAAACCCTGCATTACAGCATCTGCACCGAAGGTGAACTGGTGGATTATCATGCCTGTGATTTAGCCCAGCTTGGACTGGCGGAGGTCCGGGACAAAGTCCAGTTTTACCAGGGTGATGCCTGTAATCTTAAAGCGATTTTCAGAGGCTATGATTTTATTCTGGCAGCCAACTTAATTGACCGGCTGCATCATCCGGCGCAGTTTTTAAGCCAGATTCATACACGGCTGAATATGGGCGGCATTCTGATGCTCAGCTCACCCTATACCTGGATGGAAGAACACACTGTCCGCAGTGAATGGCTGGGTGGCTTTAAAAAAGATGGCGAAAACTGGAGCAGTCTGGATGGCTTAACAGCCTTGCTAGAGCCGCATTTCCGTTTAATGACTGAACCGCAGGACATCCCTTTTGTGATTCGGGAAACCCAGCGCAAGTTTCAGCATACCTATGCGCAGGTGAGCTTCTGGGAACGGATTGCCTAAATGGATAGAAAAGAAAGTGAGGGATCAGGCCAAATTCCGGATTTGGCCTGATGATCTGGAGATTTGAACGAACGATTTAACGGCGAGGCACAGAGTCTTCATGCAGCGCTTCATTCAGCTGGTCGACCGTAATGGCCCACTCCCCATCCGAGGCAATTTTTTCAGCTAAAAACTGACGTTGACCATCACTCCAGAATTCTGCATCCATAATATGAATTTCCGCCGCCAGTTGATGCTGGCCGATAAAATCTTGAATCGCCTGTTCGCTGGAGTCCAGGCCCAGTTGTTCAAACAGATTGGTCATTCTTGGTCGGGTTTGGCGCATGCGTGAATCTCCCTGTTGTTGTTCTTGTCTTCACCATAGCATATAAAACTGCAAATCCTAGTGCTGTTAAAAAAATTTCACCTTTTCATAAATTTGCAAGATAGATGACAACCAGCTCAGACAAAAAACAGGGCCAGTTATAGCGGCCCTGTCTGCTGATCTTGGTGTAGATGAACTGCGCTTTTATTCAGCAGCAATCGACCAGTCCTGAATCTCCCAGCCCTGCTCGACCGCCAAGGCCCGCAGACGATCATCCGGATTCACCGCAATGGCGTGGTCTGCATATTCTAGCAAGAAACGGTCATTGATTGAATCTGAATAAGCCCAGGATTCGGTCACCTCACGTCCGGCCAGCCACTGTTCCAGACGTACCAGTTTTCCCTGCTGATAACAGGCAGTATTGATGACCTTACCGGTATATTTGCCATCGACCACTTCGGCATTGGTGGCAATGATTTCGCTAATGCCAAATTCACGGAAAATTGGCGCAGTAATAAAATCCGAAGTCGCGGTAATGCCGACCAGTGCATGTCCGGCCTCACGATGACGCTGAATCGCCTTAAAACCTTCCGGGCGCATTTGTGGACGAATCACTTTTTGCATAAACAACTCATGCAGTTCGGTCAGGTAGTGTGACTCGTGCTGGGTCAGAAATTCGAATACAAATTCGTTATAGGCAATTGGGTCAAGCTGGCCAGCTTTGTAATCTTCATAAAATTTGTCATTCATGGCGCGGTGATGAACCAGATCGACCAGACCTTCATTGACTAAAAACTCACCCCAGGAATGATCCGAATCTGTATTTAACAAGGTGTGATCGAGATCAAATAGCGCCAATTTCATGAAAATACTCGTAAAAACTGAAATTTAAGAAAAAATTTGTAAATCTATCTCCGCTAGTCGATAGAAATTCGTTAAGATCATAGCAATTTTAACATTTTTAAACTTTGCTTTTTTTCGTGTTGGATACAGAAATAAAAATCCCCGGAAGCAAAGGCATAATTTACAGAATATTTAGGTAGCCAAATGATCGACTCAGAAGGTTTCCGACCCAATGTCGGGATCATTTTGGCAAACGACTTTGGACAGGTTTTATGGGCAAAACGCATTGGACACAATGCATGGCAATTTCCACAAGGAGGTATCCAGCATGGAGAAACCCCTGAGCAGGCACTTTATCGTGAGCTGAGAGAAGAAGTTGGCTTACTGCCCGAACACGTTCAAATTATCGCACAAACGAAAGGTTGGCTGCGTTACCGTTTGCCGCACCGTTACATCCGGCCCGATTCCGATCCGGTATGTATTGGTCAAAAACAGAAATGGTTTTTACTCAAACTCACGGCCTCGGCCCAGTTGATTCAGCTCAACCTGTCCGATCCGCCCGAGTTTGATCAATGGCAGTGGGTCAGTTACTGGTACCCACTGGGTCAGGTCGTGAATTTCAAACGCGATGTGTACCGCAAGGCGATGGTGGAATTATGTCATCAATTGCCATCTAAGAAAGCCTGAAAAAAGCTGTATGATCATGCAGATTTTTTAAACGACTCTTGCTATAAAGAGAACAGAACTGGAACGCTGATTTGGAGCAGACTTTATGTCGAATATGCAACTGGATACCCTAAGACGCATTGTGCAGGAAATTAATGCGTCCACCAGTTTGCATGAATCGCTCGACATTATGGTCAATCAGGTTGCTGAAGCTATGCATGTCGATGTCTGCTCCATTTACCTGCTTGACGAGCGCAACCAGCGTTATCTGCTGATGGCCTCTAAGGGCTTGAATCCTGAAGCGGTCGGCCATGTGTCTCTGCATACCGGTGAAGGTCTGGTGGGGCTGGTCGGCCAGCGTGAAGAAATCGTCAACCTGGACGATGCACCGAAACATGAACGCTTCCTGTATTTACCGGAAACCGGCGAAGAAATTTATAATTCCTTCCTCGGCGTGCCGGTCATGTACCGTCGTAAGGTCATGGGCGTACTGGTGGTGCAGAACAAGGAATGTCAGGACTTTAGCGAAGCGGCTGAATCCTTTCTGGTCACGCTCTGCGCCCAGCTCTCTGGCGTGATTGCGCATGCGCATGCTGTTGGCAATATTGATGTCTTTCGTAAACCCAGCAATCTGCCGGCCTACAAAACCTTCCAGGGCGTTTCCGGCTCGGGCGGGATTGCGCTTGGCCGCGCGGTCATTCTCTATCCACCAGCAGATTTGGCCGCGGTACCCGACCGTGAAGCCGATGACATCAGCGAAGAACTGAAACTGCTCGACACTGCGCTGGATGCCGTGCGTCAGGAAATTCAGGCGCTGGATGACAAAATGCAGGATGCGCTGATGGCCGAAGAACGCGCCCTGTTTAGCGTGTTCCTGCGTATGCTGGATGAAAATGCCCTGCCGGCGGAAATTAAAGAACTGATTCGGGATGGCAATTGGGCACAAGGTGCGGTGCGGATTGTCATTGACAGCCACATTGCCCAGTTTGCCCAGATGGAAGATGACTACCTGCGTGAACGGGTTTCCGACTTAAAAGATCTCGGCCGGCGTATTCTGGCCTATTTGCAGGAAGCCGATGCCAGCCACCGCGAACTGACCGATGAAAGTATTCTGATTGGTGAAGAAATCTCGACCGCGGCACTGGTGGAATTACCGGTCGATAAAATTGCCGCAATTGTCACCACCGAAGGCGCCATGAACTCACATATGGTGATTGTCGCGCGCGCACTGGGTATTCCAACCGTGGTCGGGGTGACTGAACTGCCGATCAACACCCTCGATGACGTAGAAATGATTGTCGATGCGCATCAGGGCCGGGTGTTTATTAATCCGCCACGGCGTTTACGCACCCGCTATAAAGAAATTCAGAAAGAAGAAGAACTGATTGCCAAAGACCTGAAACAGTATGAAACCAAGGACGCCGTTACCCCAGACGGCGTGACGGTCAAACTGTATGTCAATACCGGTCTGATGATTGATGTGGTACGCGGGGTACAACGTGGTGCCAAAGGGGTCGGCCTATACCGCTCTGAAATTCCGTTTATGCTGCGGGACCGTTTCCCGGGCGAAGAAGAACAGCGTGCCATTTACCGCCAGCAGCTGAGCCACTTTGCCAATAAACCGGTGGTAATGCGTACCCTGGATATTGGCGCAGACAAAGACCTGCCGTATTTCTCGATTGAAGAAGAAAACTCGGCGCTAGGCTGGCGCGGGATTCGCTTCACCCTCGATCATCCGGAAATTTTTTCTTCGCAAATTCGCGCCATGCTCAAAGCCAGCATTGGCTTGAACAATCTGCACATCCTGCTGCCAATGGTCACCAGCGTCAATGAAGTCGAAGAAGCGCTGTATCTGCTAGATCGTGACTGGCATGCGGTACAGGAAGAAGAACAGGTCAAGATCAATAAACCGCGTATCGGGATTATGGTAGAAGTGCCCAGTGTGCTGCTGCAGATTGATGAATTTGCCGAACTGGTCGATTTCTTCTCGGTCGGTTCCAATGACCTGACCCAGTATCTGCTGGCAGTGGACCGTAACAATCCACGCGTGGCCAACGTCTATTCGCATTTCCATCCATCAGTGCTACGCGCACTGACCCGTCTGGTCAAGGAATGTCACAAGTACGATAAACCGGTCAGCATTTGTGGTGAAATGGCCGGTGATCCGCTATCTGCGGTGCTGTTGATGGCGATGGGCTTTAATACCCTGTCGATGAGTTCGAGTAACATTCTGCGCGTGCGTAAAGCGATTTGCCATGTGCCGATGAGCGAAGCACAGGAGCAGCTGGAACGGGTGCTGAAAATGAATAATTCGCTGATGGTGAAAAGCTGGATGGAATATTATTTTAAAACCCATGGTCTGGGCGATATGGTCAAGGCCTCTACCCGGATTGTTGGCGCTTAAGCCATATTTTGATTTAAATCAGACAGAATGAATAAGGGCGATAATCATCAGAATATCGCCCTTGTTTGTGTTTGCTATAGCCGCGTTTGGCATTCTTTTTCCGGTCGACAAAAACCTGGCTCTTGTTGACCTCATGCATATATTTGGCCACGAAGTTATGCTGAATCACTTCTGGCTGTTTTTTCTTTGCCATCACTTTATCCTTCCGGTTCATGATTTGAATGCAGGTGTTCCTGCGCTGTATTGATGGGTACATTTGCGCAAAATTCAAGCGCATTTTAGCCTTAAAACTGCGTTTTGCTTCCCGTCGACATCCCTTTGGAATGGGGAGTCAATCATACATTTTTTTGGACAATTCAGCAGCAATTTTGCGACAGTCATGTAACAATAAAAAGGAAGGGAATAGAAAAATTTTGCAGTGTTTTTCTGAACATTCTTCAGTCAAAAAATGAAAGTAGATTCAGCTGCTCTGCCCCTATAATTACACCACAAAATCTTATATTTTTTATTATTTTGCAAAGACTTAGCAGTTATATAGCACGCTAGAAAAAACTTCCTGATAGGCTAAGATGAAGCTAGAAGATCAATTCAAACAGCCTCTTCCAAAACAGGAGTTCACAGCATGATTTATGAAGTTTCTGGAGATATTTTATTAAGCCAGGCTCGTGCCATTGCCCACGGTGTTGCCCCAAATGATAACTTTGCCACCGGACTGGCTTTAAGTCTGCGCGAACACTGGCCAGCGCTGTATAAAGACTTCCGGAACTATTGCCATATTTACCATCCTAAAGCGGGTGAGCAGTGGACCTGGGTCAATGCCGAAGGTCAGCGCATCATTAACCTGATGACTCAGGAAGCAGCCTATGACAACGGTTCCAAGCCGGGTAAAGCATCGACAGAATACGTCAACCGCACCCTGAAAAACCTGAAACAGCTGGTTGAAGCCGAGAATATTGAAAGTTTGGCGCTGCCACGTCTGGCTACCGGTGTCGGCGGTCTGGATTGGGAAGAAGTCCGCCCGCTAATTTACAAGCATTTAGAAGACCTGAATATTCCGGTTTATATCTACACCCTGTACCAGAAAGGGGTTAAAGCAGACGAACCGGCGCATTAAGCCAAGCTCGTTTGATCGTTACCGTGAGACTGATGCCGGGATCACACGGCTGCGCAACTGCAGACCGCCATGCATCCAGTCCGATTTCCCCGCTTGGCTGAAGTCAAGCGGGGAATTTTTCTATCAGGATACTCTCTATCACGCGTGATGTTTAAACCGCCAGCGCACGTTCTAACAGCCGGGCAACATCGACCTGGGCCGGGTCTAACATGCCCACCACCTGACCATGCAGGGTCTGATAACGGCTCTGGATAAACGCCTGTGCCACAAAATCAGGTGCATGCTGGTTTAAGATGACCGCCTGTGCCAGCAGCACCAAACGGCTTACCAGCGTACGTGCCATAAACTGCAAGGCTTGTGGGTCTGTCTGCTGGAACAGCTGCATCAGCGCCTGTAATTCCTGCTGTAACAGCGGCTGCTGTTGCACACCGTCGGCCAGCGACTGCAACAGGACCGGCATGGAGGCCGGATCACGCTGTATCGCGCGTAGCACATCCAGACACATGACATTGCCCGACCCTTCCCAGATACTATTCACCGGAGCTTCTTTAAAAATACGCGCCATGATGCCAGTGTCGACATAGCCATTGCCGCCAAAGACCTCCATCATTTCGCCGCTCAGCTCGACAGTACGCTTACACACCCAGAACTTGGCAGCCGAGGTCATAATCCGCTTCCAGGCCTGCGCCAGCGGCGTATCCAACTGATAGCACTGCGCCAGATAAAAGCCCAGCTGCACCGCCGCTTCGGTTTCCAGTGCCAGATCGGCCAATACCGCCTGCATCAGCGGCTGTTCAGCCAGCGGCTTGCCAAAGGCTTTGCGTTGCCGGGTATAGGCAATACATTGCACCAGCGCCTGGCGCAACATGGCACTGCTGCCGACCACACAGGTCAGGCGGGTATAATTGGCCATTTCAATAATGGTGGGAATACCACGGCCAGCTTCGCCAATCATGATGCCCCATGCCTCATGAAACTCGACTTCCGAGCTGGAATTGCTGCGGTTGCCGACCTTGTCTTTTAGACGCTGGATATGAATCGTGTTCTTGCGACCATCTTCCAGCCAGCGCGGGACAAAGAAGCAGGCCAAGCCATCCTGTTTGGTTTTAGCCACCACCAAATGCGCATCGCACATCGGCGCCGAGAAAAACCATTTATGCCCGGTCAGCAGATAAGGCTGGCCACGACCCGCAGCCCCCACCGGAGTGGCGATGGTTTCATTGGCGCGTACATCAGAGCCGCCCTGCTTTTCGGTCATGCCCATGCCCAGCCAGATTGATGTTTTCTGCGCCATTGGAATATCCCGCGCATCATATTCATTCGACAGCAGTTTATCGCCGAACTGTTGCCACAGTTCAGGTTCACGCTGAATGAGCGGAATACTGCCCAGGGTCATGGAGGCAGGGCACAGATTGCCACATTCGACCTGACCACTCAGATAAAACCGCGCCGCCCAATCGACCCAGGCAGATGCGGACTGAGGTTCAATAAAGGGATGGGCATGGGTCTGAAATTCCCGGTTCAGCGCCATCCAGTAATGCCAGGCTGGATGGAACTCGATCACATCCTGACGGCGGCCGCGAGCATCAAAGGCCTGTAACTGCGGGGTATGGCTATTGGCTAAATGGGCAGAATGATAAGCCTCTGCCGATCCGGCCTGCTGACCGAGTGCGCCAAGGCGTGCCTGATCCTGACTGCCATAGCGCTGCAAGATTTCCTGCAACACGCGGTCACTCGCAAACAGGTTATAATCCTGACGTTCATCAAACTGATTCTGAATAGAATGGGTCATCCATGCCTGCATCGTTCATCGTTCCTGATTGATTATGATGATAGGCTTTCAGTATAAAGAATATTCACCCACAGCATGTTCGGTTTTCAGTCATGACCTCCCCCTCTGTACAGCTGCGGCGTAAGCCTCGCCAGTCCCGGGCCAAACAGACCCAGCAGGCACTGCTGGACAGTGTTGTTCGGCTTTTGCAGCAGCAGACACCCGCACAACTGACCATCCGCGAGATTACCGAGCTGGCCGGCGTCGGTCTGGGCACCTTTTATGAATACTTTGCCCAGAAAGAAGATTTGCTGGCCTGGGTAATCCACCAGCAGATTATCCAGCATGTCGAGGCGCTACGCAGTTATACCCAGCCACCGCCACAGTTATCCACAACTGGTGATATTTGCAGCGATATACAGGCCCTGCTGTGCTTTCAGCTCGACCGTATCCGCAGCGAACAGCGGCTGTGGGCCAGTGTGTTTTTACTTGAACGCAGCCTGTCGAGCGAACAGGCCTATCAAAAGCATTATCAGCTGATGCTGGACAGCTGGCAGCAGATTTTAAGCCGCTATATACCTGAAACCCACGAACGCTTGCGCTGTGCCGAAAACCTGCATCGCATCAGTTATGGCTTTATTTCACAAACCCTGTTAATCCAGCCCACATTTCAGGACTGGCCGCAACTGCAGGCCGATATTGAACTGGCCATCCAGCCATTTTTAGCCCGGCTCATCTCAACAAAATCCGACCAAAACACTCAGAAATCAAAACTTTAAGCTATCGATTATTCCTTTGAGCACTAATCGTTTTATCTATTTGAAAAACTGCGGTACTCGGTCTACATTAAATGAGAATCAAGCTACATTTTTATGTTTTTATCCATCGCCATCCTGCCCAGTCAGTCGTTGCAAGGCAGATGTCCATGATGGGCTGGGTTGGTTTTTTAATGACTTTGATAACGGTTAATTTCATGGGATGTCACCTGCCTGGAGAATCCAGCCCGTGTCCAACGTCAGCACATGAATACAATAACGGAGAACGATAATGAGCCAAGACTTTAAAAAATGTCCGGTCACCCACCTCACCACCGATGCCGGTGCTCCGGTGGTCGATAACCAGAACAGTATGACCGCCGGTGCCCGTGGTCCATTGCTTACCCAGGATTTATGGCTCAATGAAAAACTGGCGAACTTTGTTCGTGAAGTGATTCCTGAGCGTCGTATGCACGCCAAAGGTTCAGGTGCATTCGGAACCTTTACCGTGACTCACGACATTACCCAATATACCCGCGCCAAAATTTTCTCTGAAGTCGGCAAGAAAACCGAAATGTTTGCCCGCTTCTCGACAGTGGCCGGTGAGCGCGGTGCAGCCGATGCCGAACGTGATATTCGCGGTTTTGCACTAAAATTCTATACCGAAGAAGGCAACTGGGATTTAGTCGGTAACAACACACCGGTGTTCTTCTTCCGTGACCCGCGCCAGTTCCCGGACCTGAACAAAGCGGTAAAACGTGACCCGAAAACCAATGTCCGTTCCGCCAACAACAACTGGGATTTCTGGACCCTGTTACCAGAAGCGCTGCATCAGGTGACCATTGTCATGTCAGACCGCGGTATTCCAGATGGTTATCGTCATATGCATGGTTTTGGCAGCCACACCTACAGCTTCATTAATGCCAACAATGAACGTTTCTGGGTCAAATTCCATTTCCGTACCCAGCAGGGCATTAAAAACCTGACCGATGCCGAAGCCGCAGCACTGATTGGCCAGGACCGTGAAAGCAGCCAAAATGACCTGTTTAATGCAATTGAACGTGGCGATTTCCCGAAATGAACCCTATTCGTGCAGATCATGCCGGAAACCGAAGCGGAAACCGTGCCTTATCATCCGTTTGACCTGACCAAAGTCTGGCCAAAAGGTGATTATCCATTAATTGAAGTCGGTGAGTTTGAACTGAACCGTAACCCAGAAAACTATTTCCAGGATGTGGAACAGGCCGCTTTTGCACCAAGTACTCTGGTGCCGGGGATCAGCTATTCACCAGACCGTATGCTGCAAGCGCGTTTAATTAACTATGCCGATGCCGCACGTTATCGCGTGGGGGTAAACCATTCCCAGATTCCGGTAAACGCAGCCCGTTGTCCGGTCCACTCTAACCGCCGTGATGGTCAGGGCCGTATGGATGGCAACTATGGCGGCTTGCCACACTATGAGCCAAACAGCTTCCAGCAATGGCAGGAACAGCCACAGTACCGTGAACCACCACTGAAAATCCGTGGCGATGCCGATTTCTGGGATTATCGTCAAGATGACAGCGATTACTTTAGCCAGCCGCGTGCCCTGTTCAACCTGATGAATCCTGAACAGAAACAGGCGCTGTTTGACAATACTGCGCGTGCCATGGGCGATGCCTATGACTTTATCAAGTACCGTCATATCCGTAACTGCTTTATGTGTGACCCGGCCTACGGCGAAGGTGTAGCCCAAGCCTTGGGGATGACCGTGGCAGATGCTCAGGCCGCTCGAGCCACCGACCCTGCGCTGGGTCAGCCAGGCGTGCTCTAAGCCTCTACACAGAGAGTTCAAGCCATAAAAAAACCACCTTCGGGTGGTTTTTTGTTGCAGGATTTAAACTTAAACAATCAGCTTCTTGCCTTCGCGAATGCAATAAAACGGATTCATCAGTTTTGAGGATTTACGCATGGCATTTTGCAAATCGACTTCCGGCTGTTCACGGCCTTCATCGGTGAGCTGGAAGGTACGGTAATGAATGGCCAGCGAACATTTGGAATGCAGGTCTTTATGCGCCTGAAAAGCATCTTCCGGATTCATGTGCATATAGCGCATCAGGTCCCGTGGCTCATAGGCACCAATCGGTAATAGTGCAATCCGCGGTGCGCCAATACGGGCATGGATTTCCTTAAAATGCGAGGAATAACCGGTATCTCCGGCAAAGAAGCAGTGATCTTCACCATGCAGAATCGAGAAGCCACCCCAGAGGGCACTGTTCTGGTCGCGCATACCACGGCCTGAACCATGCTGCGCCGGAATATAGACCAGTTTTAATTCATTAAATAGCGCCGATTGCCACCAGTCCATTTCCACCACATGAAAGTTTTTTGGCAAATACCAGCTGTTGCCCAGTCCGGTATAAATTGGCATGGCAAAACGGGCATGTAACCAGCGCAGGGTGGCCAGATCCATGTGGTCATAATGGTTATGGCTCAACAGCACCGCATGAATGGTCGGTAACTCTTCCAGGGCAATTCCAGCCGGGCAAATCCGTTTCGGACCTCTGCCCTGCTGCGGTCCGGCATATTCACACCAGACCGGATCGGTCAGGAAATTATAGGGGCCAATCTGAATCAGAACGGTAGCATGCCCTACAAACCAGATCTGCCAGTCATCCAGGCTGGCATTCGGACGTTCCTGCGGAATCGGACGCTTGCCTTCAGCGGGCTGCTCTGGTGTGTTTTCTGCGGTCCAGCTATTGCGTTTACGCTGTAACAGCCATTTCAGCAAATCACTGCGGCTACGCCCTTCGGGTGCCGGCACCGGATTGAAAAACTGGGCACCGTTATAATGCCGGGAAGGTAAAAACTGCAAAGCAGGCTGACGCCAGGCGTGTGACCAACATGTTTCGGTTGGTAGCTGAAAATGCTTAGGTTCCGCGTTTTGATTCATGTCAGTCCGATAAAAATTGAAGCACGTAGAGCAAATCCTGTGATTTATTAAGTCTTCATTACACAGGACAGCAAGTGCCGATGCAATATGCATAGTATCCAAAATTGTGGAATATTTTGTTTTATGTTTTTGTTGTTTTTAGCAAAAGCCAAAACAGCAGGAAGCGCATGGCTTCCTGTGCTGTCACCATTTAGAAAAATACTGACGCTGCCAGTCTTTCCAGAAATACATCACAATGCCCAGCATCACCACCGCAATCCCGGCCACCGCATGTGCACTGATATGCTCATGATTCAGGGTCGCTCCGAGTACCAGTGCAATAATCGGGGTCATCACATTGCTTAAAGAGACAGTGGACGCAGCCAGACGGCGAATCAGCCAGAAATAACACAGCATCGCCACAATCGAAGACATGATCATGGTAAACAAAAAGCCAATCATGGTTTGCATACCCGGCCATTCGGTTGGCATATGTGACCAGATGAATGGCAACATCAGCATTGAACCCAGTGCCGAGACCAGCAAGGAACCGGTGGCCTGTGACATCGGACTCAGTGGTGCATTAATCTGCTTGACCCAGAAAATCGAGCTGATATACGACACCATGCTAATTAACATCAGCACAATCCCAATCGGGTTGATCTTGCTGTCTGCCGAGTCGGCAAAGACATAACTCAGCCCGGCCACCGCCACCGCCATGCCCAGCCATTGCAGGGCCACCAGTTTCTGGGTTTTTAAAATCACATGGCCAATTAAACCGGCAATAAGCGGGGAAAAACCAAAAATCAGCGCCATTAAACCCGAAGTCAGGTAATTGGCTGCCAGATAAATAAACAGCTGCGCACCAATCAGGTTCAGGCTGCCCGCCACATAACTTTTGAGTGAGGTTTCATCCAGCGGCAACGGATCACGCATCAGTTTCAGTAAAAACAGCGCAATCAGCGAAGCCCCGAAATAGCGGATAATCAGCACCCACATGGGATGGACTTCTTCCACACTCCACACAATCGCCAGCGGCGTGGTGGCCCAGATCAGCACCAGCAAGGCATAGATACTGGCGGTAACGATCATGGGAGATGAGTTTGAACTCATAGACAACTCAACTAAATTTGAAAACCATAAAATGAAGGCATCTTTATTCAAACCCATCTTGAAATAATGAGGATGACGACCTGAATGTCACCACGGAACGAAGAGAGACGCCCAAACAATGAAAAGAGTTTTGCCCTGCGAACTCAAAAATAAATTTTGAGGATTCTTATCAGCTTTAAAAAGTAAGACCTACCGACACAAAGTCATGTACAAATCACCATGCACATTGTGCTCATGTCTCGACATTAAAATAAAACAGCCATAAAAAAGCAGACCAAAGTTACCCAAGGTCTGCCCTGCCGTATCGCCGGATTATTTTACCAGCTTACGAAGATCCTGACTCAGATCGAGATATTTGTCAGCCTCAAAAGCCGCCTGTTTGCTGATCAGCTTTTTCAGGTGACGCATGTCTTTGGCTGCATTCACGGTAATCCCGCCAACGATCACGCCATCGGTGACACCAAACAATACGAATGATGATTCAGCACGCAGTTCAGGTTTAATCTCGCCACGCACATGCCATTCAGCCGCTGCCATATCACCAACAAACTGATAGTTGATGTCCAGCTGATCGGTCCAGAACCAGGCCGGGTTTGCCGCTGGATGTTCAACGCCCATCACGTGACGCGCGAAGATACCCGCTTGCAGGTTGGCATTTTCCCAAGTTTCAACGCGGCGGTGGTTACCACAGTCACGCAGTTGCGTGGCCACGTCACCCGCTGCATAAATATCCGGATTTGAAGTCTGGCAATTTTCATTGACCTTAACCGCAAAGTCCGCATCCAGACCGGCTTCAACGGCCAGCTGTGCATTCGGGATAATCCCGATGCCATAGACCACAGCATCTGCACGCAGCTCTTCACCGCCTTCCAGTGTTACCACAATTTCTTCGCCATCCAGCTTGCATTCTGCAATCTGGGTCGACAGGCGTACATCAACACCGGCCAGTTGTTGCTGCTGCAGCAGGAACTCGCTCAGGATGCGTGGTGATGAACGACCCATCACCATTGGACCCATTTCAATCACGGTCACTTCACATTCTTTAAAACGTGCGCTTGATGCAAGCTCCAGACCGATCACACCACCACCAATCAGGATGATACGGCGGCCCGGCTGTAATACCGGCACCAGCGCTTGTGAATCTTCCAGGTTACGCAGGGTGTACACGTGTTTACCCAGCGCATCGAAGTTGGGTAAACGACGCGCTGCACCACCGGTGGCCAGCAGTAACTTGTCATAAGCAACGACATCACCGTTTTGCAGTTCAACCGTTTTTGCCTCGGCATTGATTTTGGCCACACCGTTACCACGGATGGTTTCAACGCCCAGTTCCGCCAGTTTTTCTTCTGACAGAATTTCGATTTTGGTTTCGGCTGGTTTGAGAATCACATCTTTAGACAAAGGCGGACGCTCATACGGCAAATGGGTTTCATCCCCGATCAGGGTGATTTTGCCTTCGTATTTGTTGCCACGTAATTCCAGAATTGCGCTGGCACCGGCCTGACCTGCACCGACAATCACGATGCTGTTTACATTGCTCATTCAGTTAACCTTTTAATTCTGCAGAAACGATACCGAAACCGGCAATCCACTCGCTGATTTCTTCATAGCAGTGGGTGGTCATGTCATATTCGCCCAGCTCATGCAATGCAGCAAATGCCGCCATCCATGAACGGACTTCCTGACCGCCACGGCCGCCATCACGACGGATTTCCGCTTCAGTCATGGCTTCCAGTGCTGCGAAATCTGCCTGCTTGAATTTCTCCAGCAAAGCAATATCCCATTCCGCATTCAGCGGGACTGCCACAGAAGTATCCCCCGCGGCCAGCTTCTGACCCACGGCAATAATTTTTGCCTGACGGGCTTCACGGGCTTCCGGGGTCGGGTTACGACCGGCAATCAGGAATTCTTCCACTTCTGGTGGTACCGAACCCATTTGCGGGGTTGGTGGATCGTGAGACAGACCACCCGTACCCAGAACCAGTACGCGTTCGTTTTCAAGATTCAGTGACTTGATAAACTGACCGACCGCACGACCTAAAGCGATGGTACGTTTGGTGGTTGGCATTGGTGCAGCTGCACCATTAATGAAAACTGGAATAGTAGGATAACGATCGAGCTGACCACCACACAGGAAATGTAATGGCTGGGTCACACCGTGGTCGGCCTGCATACGATACGAATAGGCCACATCCACGCCTTCATCGAGGACACGGCGAACCAGATTGAGTGCAGTTTCTTCAGGCACATCAATCTTGTTGTTGTCTTTACCATAGTCCCAGTCACCTGCTGCAGTGGCACGAATACCCACACAGAAACTTGGCATCAGGTCATAGAAGAAACCATTGAAATGGTCTGGACCAAAGGTAATGATCAGGGTTGGATCGTAGGCTTTGACTTCCGCAGACAGTTTTTCAAACGCCTGACGAACAGCTTGTTCTTTGCGTTGTTCTTGCGGAGTGGCAAACTCCATTAAAGGACTGTGCGATGCACAAATAAGTTTAACGGCCATGTGTGACTCCTAAACGGAAGGCAGCCAAAAGGCTGCCGGGTTAGTCCATTATGTTTTAAGGCGTGAATTACTCGTCAAAGAAACCGGCACGTGGTTGACGTAAACCACGAATGCCCAAGCCACATTCCGCGTTAATCAGCACGCCGGTCAGTGGACGGTTGTTTTGACGTGAAGCCAGCAGCACATATGAACCGGTCATATCTTCTGGTTCTGGCAAGAAGTTCAGTGGCATACCACGGGCAATTTTCTCAGGATCACGTGCATCGAGCAGGCCAACATTTTCCTGACCGAGTGATGCCGCGCCTTTGATATTCACATTCATGGCAGACGGTGCCACGGCATTGACACGAACTTTTGGCGCTAATTCATAGGCCAGTTCTTTCATGATGCCTACACCGGCATGTTTGGATGCGGTATAAACAGGACCACCGCCCGATGAATACAGCGCAGAGTTTGATAAAGTGAAGATAATTGAACCTTCAGACTTGATCAGTTCGTCTAGCGCTGCTTTGGCACCCAGGATCAGCGACTTGGTATTAATGCCCATGATTTCATCAAAGGCTTTATCCAGTTGCTCACCCGAGGTGTTGACGATATCGGCATAGTGATCCCAGATACCGGCATTACCCACAAAACAGTCAAGCTTGCCAAAACGCTCAACGGTCGCTTGAACAGCACGGACATTGTCTTCATAGTTGGCAACATCACCAGCGATTGCAAGAATTCGGTCACCAAAGTGTTCCTGTAAAGCATCAACTTTAGACTGAGAACGCTGAAGAACGGCCACCTGTGCTCCTTCTTCCAAAAAACGCTCAACCAAAGCCCAGCCTAAACCTGAACCACCACCAGTGATGAGTGCAACTTCGCCTTTTAGCCAACCCATGATTACTCTCCTGCCATCTCTACGTATAACGCGCCATCTTCAACAATCACTGGGAATGTCTGGATTGGATCTGTTGCTGGCAAGCACAGTGCCTGACCAGTTTTCAAACAGAAACGTGCAGAGTGCAGCGGACATTCAACTGTACCGTCGTCTTCCAGATAACCTTCAGACATCGATGCATTACCATGTGAACAGCGGTCATTCATTGCGAAGAATTCACCGCCATTGTTGAATACTGCCAGCGCATCGATACCGTTTACGCCGCAGTCCACTTTCAATGCTTCGCCTTCGTCAAGCTCGTCAACTTGGCAAACAAAAATCTTATTCATTAGAAGAACACACTCAGGTTATGTGAGTTATAGGTAACTTGGTCAAGCGTGATCTTACGGTTGAAGATCTGGAAGCCTAAGCCGCCTTCAACTTTACGGATCTTGTCATGACGCTTACCACAGTAAATCGTAACGTCTTTCTCTTTTTGGGTACGGTACAGTAAATAAGTCACGTACACATCGTATTCGCCTTCTACTTCAGACGCTTCAACAATCACGTTAGACACCATGTGAGTCGTACGTGATGGAGGCTCTTCTGCCCAGGCCATACCGGTTTCAAGACGGGCAACACGACGTTCCAACAGATCTTTCGTATCGTTGAACACCCAAGTCGTCGGTGGTTCAACCGAACGACGACGGTCACGGGTTTGTGCGTTTGGTGTGGTACGTAGCGTATAAGAAATATCTTCAGCTAGCGTGTCTAACCACTCGCGGAATTTCCAGTCATCAAGAAGCTTGGCTTCTTGATACAGGAACTGACTGATCTGGTGATGAAGTTCTAAGCTGATTTGACTCATTTCATAAGCTCCTTCTCGTATTCGTCAGCCGCTTTTTCAACGTCTTCCCATTTTTCATGGATCAATAAATCTGCCCAGCGACGGTACATACCGCGTGCTGCAGTTTCAGAGAAAATGTAGTTGGTGATGCCCGGGATACCATCTTCACGTACTTTCTCGTTGCCTTTACCCATCTCAACGATCAATTTGTTTTGACGTGCTTTATAACCACGTAAAACTTTCTGAATCTCGATCCAGTTCTCAGAGTCATCTTGCTCCAGGAAGCCGGCAGGACCGAATGCACGCGTTGCAGAGCGTTCAAACGCTTCTTTCACTTCTTGAGACGCTTCAGCATCGGCAATACAGAATGCCCAAACTTCAGTTTTGTTTGGACCACGTGGGTGCCATACGCGAAGTGTTGCAGTACCGTTCAACCAAGACAGTGTCGGGAACATGGTGTTGTGACCTGCAAGACGCAGCGCACGTACTTCACCTAGACGCTCTTTTACTTCTTCATACGTTTCGCGGAAGTAGTTGGCCACTTCACCGTCAACCCAAACGTTTGCATCTGGTTTCTCTGTGAAGAAGAAGCCTGAACCGTGACCACGTGAACCGTATTGCAGTGCATCTTTTGCAGTTTCCCAAACTGGACGAGCCGTTTGAGCAGCACCTAATTTCTTGGTTGATTCGTCGTCTGGTTTCGCGCCAAGTACCTGAATCGCAGATGCGTGAGAGAACAGGGCGTGGTATTGGTCAGATGCAAACTGTTCAGCTGCAAATTTCCAGTTACACTCGATTTCCCACTTGTGTACACCACCGATGATTTCAGTACCACCTGGACGACGGTCTACAACGCCATCAAGATACCAAGCGATATCACCCATGTATTCTTCTAGATCTGGTGTGGTTTCATCCCAGCAGCCGAATACCAGGCCTTTGTAAGACTTCACACGGTTTACTTCAACCAGACCCCATTGCTCTTTACATGCACCATGCGGGTAAGCACGATCTTCAAGCGGGATGTCTTTTAAAGAACCGTCAATACCGTAAGACCAGCCGTGGTATGGGCAAGTGAACGCACGGGTATTACCACAGTCTGCGAAGCTTACGCGCATAGAACGGTGACGGCATTGGTTTAAGAATGCTTTGATCGAGCCATCTTTTTGACGTGCCACAATGATCGGATCTTCACCCATATAGGTATTGAAGAAGTCGCCCGCCTTAGGAATTTGGCTTTCATGGCAAAGGAATAACCAGGTACGACCAAATACACGTTCAAGTTCTAACTCGTAGATATCTGGATCAGTATAGATAGATGGCGTAATACGTCCATTTTGTGCATCGACTAAAGCGTCGATTTCGCGCACATCAATTTTTCCACTCATTGAAAGCTCTCCTGTGACCGACACAACGGCACAAAATAAATAGACTCAACTTTGCATGGATAATGATTTTTTAGCGGGGTTTAGTGAAATATTTTTTTTGTTTTAATTAAGATATTTTATCAATTACTTATCGCTTATTTCTCTTTATTAAAGCATTAATAAAATTTGAAAGCCTATTTATTTCCTAAATGGCAGAATAATCTTCACCTAATAGTTGATTATAGATTATACTCTTAAGACATGATAGTTAGACATTTTTTGAATTAATATTTTGGAATGGGTTTATGGAATTACGTCACCTTCGCTATTTCATTACCGTGGCTGAAGAACTGAACTTCAGTAAGGCTGCCTTGAAGCTCTACACAGCCCAGCCTTCTTTAAGTCAACAGATTAAAGACCTCGAAGAAGACGTTGGCGTAAAACTGTTACACCGGACCAAACGTAAGGTCGAACTGACAGAAGAAGGCGCAGTGTTTCTGGAACAGGCGCGCTTAACCCTGGCTCAGGCCGATAAAGCCGTGGCTATGGCGCGTCAGGTGTCCCAGGCCAAACAGCAGATGCTACGCATTGGCTTTGTACCGGTCGCGGAAATGAAGATTTTCCCGTATGTATTACCGAATCTGCGCGTACAGAACCCCGATCTGAAAATCGAATTGCTCAGTATGAACAACAATGATCAGATGAAAGCCATTAAAAAAGGTGAACTGGACATCACCTTTACCCGTCACAACTTTAACAGTGATGAAATTGAAAGCCAGTTCGTGCTGCGCGAACCACTGATTTTCATTTTGCCAAAAGACCATCCACTGGCCAAATACGAACGTATTCCGGTCAAAGCCCTCAACGGTATTGATTTTATTATTCCGGCCGCCGAGCAGTCGCAGAATCTGCACGACATGATTCTAAACTTTGCCAAGACCAATGGTATTGAATTTAATATTGTGCAAAAAGCCGACAACATCCTGTTCAATATCAACTCGATTGGCATGGGCTTGGGTTGTACCATTTTGCCGGGCTACATTGCCCCGCTGACCATGAACAACACCATCATCCGTCCGCTGGATATCGAACTGCCTTATCTGGACCTGTATGTCAGTTACCGCAAAAACAGCAACTCGCCATCGGTCGACAAGTTTATGGAACTGCTGACCCGGGTGTTTTACCTGGATATTAACCGCGATTAAGCCACGCTTTGGCTGACTGCCTGTAAGCATCATTATTTCGAGACTAAATAATGGTGCTTTTTTTATGGCCAATTTGCTGGCTTTTTAATCAGATTAGACTTAAGTCGCAGGCTTTTTTGCACCATTTTTTATCATTTTTGCACTTTTACGACTTTTTCTCTGCTAGCCGCGCAGATTTATTTTCAGCCGTAAACTACAACTTAAGTCTAATAAGCTAGACTACAGTGAAGTGCCGCTATGTTCTGCCCCTGAAGCAGGATGCTAGGCATGCTTTTATCTGTCATGGGCCAGATCAAAGGAATAAGAATGATAAAAACACCGTTTAGCCATATTAAAACCGGGATGCAGTCTCATCCTTATTTTTTTATCAGTTTTCTGATCACCACGGTGCTGTACGGTATTTTTCAGTGCTTGAGCCCGTGGACCTGGTCGACCTGCCTGCTCATCAGCTGGAATATTGCCGTGTCCGGCTATCTGCTCTTTACCCTGCTGAATTTCTGGCACAGTGATCATCAGCATATTCTGCAACGCGCCCAGCAGCAGGATGCCAGTAAATGGCTGATTCTGTTACTGCTGTTTCTAACCCTGGTGATGTGTTTTATTGCGATTATTGTCGAGATCAACTTATTTGCCCAAACCGACTTTGCACGCATGGGGCATTTTCTGCTGGCGATTACCACTATTTTATGTGCCTGGCTGTTTATGCATACCATTTTTGCGATTCACTATGCGCATGACTATTATCTGGCGCTGCAACAGCATCAGGCAGGTGGGCTGAAGTTTCCGAAAACCCCTTACCCGACCTATCCGGATTTTCTCTATTTTAGTTATGTGATTGGCACGTCGGCACAAACCGCCGATGTCAGCATCAGCTCACGCGCGATGCGTATCCTGAACACGCTGCATATTGTGCTGGCCTATATGTTTAACACCACTATTCTGGCGATTTGTATTAATCTGGTGGCCAGCTTTATTCAGCACTAAACCGGTTGAGCCAGAAATTACGCCCATAAAAAAAGGATGGCCTGTCACCATCCTTTTTTCGCTTTTATCACCGGCTTATTTTACGCCGTGCGCCGCCAGGTAGTTTTTAATAACTGTGTTGAACTCATCGGCTTTTTCAACTTGTGACCAGTGACCACATTGGCTGAAGATGTGCGCATCTGCATTTGGCACCACATTCAGAATGTCCCAGGTACGGGATACTGGAATCACCACGTCTTGAGTACCATGAATCAGAAGTACAGGTACCGTGATGTCTTTCATTTTTTCGAAGTCTAATGGGAATTCGAAACGGTCACGGTCACGTGCGCCAACCACGTCCATTAAACGGTCAGATGCATAGTCATTTGCAGCCGAGTCAAAACGGACTTTCACCAGTTCATCTGTGATCAGGTCTTTGTTCACCACGAACATAGACAGTGTCTTACGGATACCTTCTTCAGTCAGTACTGGGTTCGCGTGCGCTTTCAGTGCAGCAGTTTGCTTGGCACCACCGGTACCCATAGACACGATACCCAGAACGCGCTCTGGATAATCCAGTGCCAATTGAAATGCCAACCAGCCACCTAAAGAGTTACCCACCAACCAGGTTTTCTCGATACCTAAAGCATCTAAGGTACGGATTGCGTGATCAACCCAGGCACGGATCCCGTATTGGGTACCCGGTGCAACAACGGTTTGACCATAACCAATGGTATCAATCGCGATACAACGTGCCTGTTCACCAATTTGTGGCAGGTTTAACCACCAGTTGGCCGCTGCAGATACACCCGTACCTGAACCGTGCAAGAACAGAATTGGCGTACCTTCACCAATTTCATGGTAATGGGTGAGTTCGCCTTCTGCGGTTTCAATCCATTTATCTTCTAAGCCAAAGAATGAATCTGTTGTATAGTCAGGGATTTGGACAGTGCTCATACTTACTCCTCATACAGTCTTTAGCTTGCGTTTCCCTCAATCTTGGAAGGTCTGGACGTCAAGTGACTCGTTGAACATGCGTTTTCTATAGGCTTATATTAACCGCTCCTGCGCTTTCAACTGATACAAAATTACGATTTTAAGCTACAAAAAAACGATTATTTAAGCCATTGTTTTTAAACATTTTAGTTAATTTTAAATCCTTATTTTTATTAGGACTTTCATCTGTTTTTATATAAAAAAGAGCAGCTGGAGGTGCAGCTGCTCTTTGATCTTGACCAATTAGAATGTATAGGTATAGGTCGTCGCGATACGGTGTTCTTCTAGATCGTTACCACCTGAGATATTGTCATAGTTGGTATCAATAAACATGTAGTTGAAACCTAAACCTTTTAGCTTACCTTCTGGTACCACATAGTTCACAATCAGGTTGTTTTCATTTTCTTTGCCACGCGGTTCGCCTGCACCATTATCAACATCCCAACCACGGAAATGACGTGCAGTTGCGGTTAAACCTGGTACACCCACATCAGCAAAGTTATAGGTATAACCCAAGCTCCATGATTTTTCATCTTTACGGATAAAGCTTGCCACCGACCAGTTGTCTAGATAAGGCTGTGGTACCCAACCACCCAATGTCGGGAACATTGGCGCTTTGTTACCATGCTCTCCAAACATTTGCTGGTAGCCTAATTGTACTGTGTGCATACCATGGTTGATTTTTGCACCTGCAGACACGGCCTGGCTGTCAATCTTGCCATACAGCTGGTCACCCGATTCGCTGTTGTCAAAATAACGTACATGGGTGTCTAACTTGGTGTTTTCAGCCAAGGTCGTTTTATAGTTTACAGCGGCATAGTGTTGTTGGTAGATGTTGGTGACATCGGCATACCAGTAACTACCACCCACTTTTGGGGTGAATTGATGATCAATCCCGGCAATATACATACCGTCATCTGTACTGACTGCTGTCGCAAAGTTGTTTTGCGGAAATAAGCTCAGGTCATGATATTGATTTTCATAACGTGCATTAATGCCATCTAAATATGCCAAGGTCAGTTTAGTATCTTTAATGTCCTTAGACTCTAACCAGGCACCACTATAAGTAGTCAGTAATTGGCGAGATGGATCAAAGAATACCACTGGTGACATTGGTAATAGATCACCAACCTTCAACTCAGTTTCAGATACCTTAACTTTTAAGGTTGCACCAACTTTACCAAAATGGTCTTTTGACTCTTTTCCATCATGCGGCAAAATCCAATCTGGCTTTTTATCACGACCATTGAGCTTAACGGCATGTTGAACCAGTACATCTGCTCCAATTTGCACGCCACCACCAATATCATGATAACCAGACTTGGCATCCAAAGTTACCGCCTGTGACCATGAACCAAAGTTCAATTCTGGTTTATCTTGATACTGACGATCTAAATAGAAATTTTTAAATTTAAGTTGAACATTGCTGTCATCAATAAAATCTGCATATGTAGCAGAAGTTCCTAAAGTTGCTGTCGCAGCAAGCATTGCTATCCATAATTTTTGACGACGCATGGTAAATTTTCCCATTCAGCAGATAAAAACAATGCCGTCATCATGCGTAAGCATAATCAAATAGAAAATCCGACCACAGTATTAAACATTTATCGGTTTGGGCATTTTTTTGATTTCACAGCGCTTTTTTTATTTTTTTAAGATATTTCAGCAATCATTTCCCTGCTAAATACTCTCCACCCTGCAAATATAAACCTCTGTTATTCATATTATTTTTCACTGTATTTTTTATTTATTTTGAGTTTTTAGGCTTTATTTATTGGTTTTAACATTAACACTTTAACTAATAGCTTTTAACTATCAGTATTATTTATAAAAAATTTAATATTTAAAATAATTCAGCTTTTCCTCGAATTTAAATTAATCGGTTTTCTACTCCCCCTTTTTCCATCCTTTTACAATAAATCCCGGCTGATCATTTAAAAGACTTTTTATATAAAAATAAGATGCGTTTTAAATACATTGATCTGTGTGATTTTAAATCCGGATTTATTTTTAAAGTGTGATATTAAGCAACTCAATCACACCAATAAAAAAAGCACCCCAAATATATTGGAGTGCTTTGCTTAAGCCAGTTTTAAAATTAAAACTTAAGCTTGCATTTCACGTGCTTTAGACATAGTAAGCGCCAGGTCTTCAATCATGTCTTCCTGACCGCCCACTGTACCACGGCGACCAAGTTCCATCAGGATTTCACGCGCAGATACGCCATATTTCGCTTCAGCGCGTTTTGCGAACAACAGGAATGAAGAGTAAACACCCGCATAACCTAAAGTCGCTGCATCACGGTCTGCACGAATCGGGTTGTGCATCATTGGAATCACAAGGTCTTCAGCAACGTCTTGTACTTTGAACAGGTCAACGCCTGTATCCATACCCATACGGTTCGCTACAGCAATGAACAATTCCAGTGGTGTGTTACCCGCACCCGCACCAAGACCTGCAGAGGCCAAGTCCACACGTACTGCACCTGCTTCAACCGCAGCAACCGTATTTGATACACCCATACCTAAGTTGTGGTGACCGTGGAAACCGAGTTCGATGCTTGGGTCAAGGTGTTGACGCAAGTGACCCACGCGGTCTTTCACGTCTTGAGGAAGCATGTAACCTGCTGAGTCTGTGACATAAATACAGTTTGCACCGTAAGACACCATCTTCTGCGCTTCTTCTAAAAGACGCTCAGGAGAAGCCATGTGAGCCAGCATTAAGAAGCCCACAGTGTCCATGTCGAGTTTACGAGCAGCAGTGATGTGCTGTTCAGAACAGTCCGCTTCTGTACAGTGTGTTGCAACACGAATCGTTGATACACCAATTTCATGCGCCATTTTCAAATGATCAACCGTACCGATACCAGGAAGAAGCAGTGCAGACACTTTCGCATTCTTCATACGTGGCACAACAGCAGACAGGTATTCTTCGTCAGTAGCAGCAGCAAAACCGTAGTTGACTGATGAACCACCAAGACCGTCACCGTGGGTCACTTCAATTAAAGGTACGCCTGCATCATCTAATGCTGTTGAAATGGCAATCATTTGCTCAACAGTGGTTTGATGGCGCTGCGGGTGCATACCATCACGTAAAGTCATATCATGAACAATAATCTTAGACATGAGGTTGCTCCTTAAGCTTCAGCAGTGTTGAAAACGTGTTCAGCAAACATTTCTGCAGTACGTGCAGCAGCCGCTGTCATGATGTCGAGGTTACCTGCATATTTCGGCAAGAAGTCACCTAAACCTTCGACTTCTAAGAAGATCGAAACACGGTTACCGTCAAAAATAGGACCGTTTACCAGTTTGTAACCTGGTACATATTTTTGCACTTCTTTAATCATCGCATGCACAGATTCAGTGATCGCAGCTTGATCTGGCTCACCTTCTACTAGACAGTGAACAGTGTCACGCATCATCAGTGGTGGCTCAGCAGGGTTAATGATGATGATCGCTTTACCTTGTTTCGCACCACCAACTTTCTCAATTGCACCTGCAGTAGTACGGGTAAATTCATCAATGTTTTTACGCGTACCTGGACCAACTGATTTCGTCGATACCGTTGCAATGATTTCGCCATATTCAACCGGTTGAACGCGAGAAACCGCAGCAACCATTGGAATGGTTGCCTGACCGCCACACGTTACCATGTTGACGTTTGGCACTTCACCAGCCGCAAGCAATGCTTCCAGGTTGACAGGTGGTACGCAGAATGGACCAATTGCAGCCGGTGTTAAGTCAATCATTAACACGCCAAGTTCATTGAGCTTGCGGCTGTTTTCTGCGTGTACGTATGCAGACGTTGCATCGAATGCAATTTTGATGTCATCTTCGATTACGTGAGGAAGAAGACCATCTACACCTTCAGCCGTGGTTTTTAAACCCATTTTCGCTGCACGCGCCAGACCTTCAGATGTAGGATCAATACCCACCATCCATACTGGCTCTAACCATTCGCTACGTTGTAATTTGTAAAGCAAATCAGTACCGATGTTACCTGGACCGATCATTGCACATTTAATCTTTTTCATGAATGTACTCTCTTAAAATTCTGATCAGGTTGGGGCTTATTCAGCAGCGAATGCCGCTGTAACTGAACCAAAGCCTTCAATTTCAACTTTGAATTCATCGCCTGGTTGCGCCACAACCATTGGCCCTAATGCACCTGTTAAGATGATGTCGCCTTTTAACAATGGACGCCCACGGCGTACCATTTCATCTGCCAGCCAGACTGCAGCATTCAATGGGTTGGCTAAACAGGCTTTACCCACACCTTGAGAAACCACTTCTTCACCGCGGGTCATGACCATCTTGCAATTCACAAGATCCAGGTTTTCCAGTTTTACCGGTTGAGAACCCAGTACAAACGCCGCTGAAGATGCGTTGTCTGCCACGGTGTCAATCAGGCTGATTTTCCAGTTTTCAATACGGCTATCCACCACTTCTACTGCTGGCAGTGCGTAGTCAGTTGCACTGATAATGTCAGCATAGGTGTGTTTTTCTTTGGTCAAATCTTCTTTAATGACCAGTGCAATTTCTGCTTCAACTTTCGGTTGAATCAGCAAACCTGCAGGAATGGCTTCACCATCACCATAGGCCATATCTGCAAACAACATACCGAAATCTGGCTGATCAACACCCAGTTGTGCCTGAACTACCTTCGAGGTCAAACCAATTTTGCGACCTACTAAACGGCGGCCTTCTTTCAACGCGCGTTCGGTATTTACTTCTTGAACTGCGTACGCGATATCTACATCAGCAGATTCACCGCCTAATTGTGGGCGAATCGGTGCAATCGCAGTTTGTGATAATTCAGCATCTCTTAACGCTTGAGCAACTGATGCAACAACAGCAGAATTCGACATCAATGTTTCCTTAAACTGCAAAAATTGGGCTTATGCTGTTGACTAGATTTTCCGGCATGCAGCTGAACATCGGCCGATATAGGGGGGACTGATCAGAGCGGCAACAGGCTGTTGCTGCCGATCTCTAGCAAACGCGCATAGATATAAACTGATTTAGAATCGGAAAAATGGACTTTTTATGCCAATACTTATTTTATTTTTTACAATAGCTAGAACCTATAACACAGCCACAACTCAACCGACACGAAGCCCCTGATAGCTATAGATTTCCGAGTATTTCTATCCACTTTTTGAGGAAATCTGGATGAGAAGTTTCAGCGCTTAAGGCTTCGGTATTAGACGATTTTATCAGCAGTTTTTAGAGGCAATAAGGCTGCACAGTGTTTATACAGCCTCTAGAACAGAAAAAGAAAGACGAAACTTTGCAATCACGCAACATGCCCAGGCAGAGATCAATATAAGAAGGAAGAAAATAAGCTCTTGAATAAAAGAAGAAGCGGCAAGAGGTTCACTTCTTCTGAAAAGATGCTCTCCCACCTAGATGGCCTGTTTCATTTGTACCTGCTGTAACAGGAACTGATGCAGGCTGCTGACATCCCCGGCAATTTTTAGCGGTTGAAACAGCTGTAACACTTCGACCGTATGTACCCCATAGCTGACACCCACACGCGGCATGGCAATAGCCTGCGCCATTTCCAGATCATAAGAGGTATCGCCGACCATAATTGCCTGCTCAGGGCGCACCCCGGTTTCTGCCAGAATTTCTTCTAACATTAAGGGATGCGGTTTAGAGCGGGTTTCACTGGCGGCACGGGTCGCAGCAAACATTCCCATACTTTGAGTTTGCTGCAGCACACGATTTATCCGCCTTCTGCGCTCTTAACTGCGCCACCAGACTCTGCATATCTTCAGGCAACGGCGCTTCAATGGTCGGATAACCCGGAATCTCCAGACGCATGGCGTGCAAGCATAAACGGCGTGGTTTAGGCCCGCGATATTCGGTTTCATGACCGTATTTTTCATCACCCACCAGCGGATGGCCAATACTCAGACCATGCACACGAATCTGATGGGTACGTCCAGACAGCGGCGATGCATAGACCAGTGTGGCATGCATAAAGCGCTCTTGCACATTCCACTGGGTTTTCGATTCTTTACCTTCTTTAGACACACGCACGCGACGTTCGCCATTGGCCAGCTCATAACGATGTAAAGGTGCATCAATCAGCTGTTTGTCCAGCGTCACCTGTCCTTTCACCACCGCAGCATAGGTTTTACGGATTTTGTGTTCGCGCAGCATGTCCTGCAAGGTTTTTAATACGCTGCGTTTTTTCGAAATCATCACCAGACCCGAAGTATCGCGGTCAATGCGGTGAATCAGCTCCAGATATTTTTTCCCGGTGGCGGCGCGCAAGCCTTCAATCAGGCCATAGGCCACACCACTGCCCCCATGCACGGCAATGCCCGATGGCTTGTTCACCACCATCAGCCCTTCATCTTCATAGATGACCCGGTTCAGCAAGCCTTGAGCAACTTTGTCCGACACCGGCGCCGGGGTATCATCTTTCTGTTCAAAACGGATTGGTGCAACCCGGATCTGATCGCCAATATTCAGCTTGGTTTCGGCTTTGACCCGTTTTTTATTGACCCGCACCTGACCTTCACGAATCAGACGGTAAATCCGGCTTTTGGGCACGCCTTTTAAACGGCTAAACAAAAAGTTGTCAATCCGTTGCCCCGCTTGATGCTCATCGACTTCAAACCAAGTGACACTTTGCCATTGTTGGGTAGAATTCATACAGTTACGACGACCTAAAAAAATACTAAAATTGATTAAAAACTGATCACTTAGGCTATGCTTTACACAAGAAACATAAGCTTAGCCCATAGGCAGATGATGCAAGGTTTGATATAGTCAGCGCACGGAAACCATCGTAAGTGGGTAAAAGTTGGGTCATTTCGGTTTTTACTGAAGTTGATTATTCAATCAAACACTCCACTAAACACGTAAAGGTCCCAAAAGAATTATGCCGACGCCGAAGGCTTATTATATCGGCAAAACTGCAAACTGTTGCGTTTAATTGTACTTAAGGTACATAAATCAGTTTGCCTGAAAAAATATGTCGCCAACCTCAAGTTGGTTTTTAAACGTAAACTGATACACATCAGACTAGTCGTTCCCTGATGTCGCATTCAGGCTACAGCGTTGATACATTGGATCTGCACAAATTGTAAAGATACGACGATAATTCCGTATCAAGACACTCGACTAAAAGAAGGGATGATCTTTGAGCAATGTGACAGTGAAAGTTACTCACATCCAATGTACCGCTCGTCCGCCAGTGAAACGACCAGGTGACTTTAATCGTTTAAAGATTGAAGCCGTATTGACATCATCAATACGTGAATCATCCACCGAAACCCGATTATCAGGCCGGTAGAGAAACGTTCAGACCGCTGTATTTGAGATCTGAACCATGATCCGTGATGTTTGATGCTCGCTACGTATAGAGCGATGTTTTGCTGTGTATCACTATAAGGTGTTACACCCATGAAACGTATGTTGATTAATGCAACACATGCTGAAGAAATTCGCGTTGCACTTGTCACTGGTCAGCGTCTTTACGATTTTGATTTAGAAAATCGTACCCGTGAACAAAAAAAATCAAATATCTATAAAGGTCATGTGACTCGCGTAGAGCCATCTTTAGAAGCTGTATTTGTTGAGTATGGTGCCGGTCGTCAAGGTTTCCTGTCGATGCGCGAAATTGCCAACTCTTACTACAAGGCCGATCCTCGTCAAACTTCAAATATTCGCGAACTGATTACTGAAGGCACCGAACTGCTGGTTCAGGTAGAAAAAGAAGAGCGCGGCAACAAAGGTGCTGCCCTGTCGACCTTTATTTCACTGGCGGGCCGTTACCTGGTCCTGATGCCAAACAACCCGAAAGGGGGTGGTATCAGCCGTCAGATTTCCGGTTCAGTGCGTGAAGAACTGAAAGAAATGCTGGCCTCTTTAAACGTGCCACGCGGTATGAGCGTGATTGTACGTACTGCCGGTATTGGTCGTTCTCAAGAAGAATTACAACTTGATTTACAGCATCTGCTAGATCTGTGGGCGCAAATTCAAAGCACCTCAAGTTCTGGTCCATCGCCAATGCTGGTGCATCAGGAAGCCGGTGTCGTCACGCGTGCCATTCGTGACTACCTGCGTGATGATGTGGCTGAAATCCTGATTGACTCAGAACAGGCCTATAACGAAGCTTATAACTTCGTAAAAGCGGTGATGCCACGTCAGCTCGACAAGTTAAAAACCTATACCCTAAATGAACCACTGTTCGCGCATTTCGGTATCGAAAGCCAGATTCAAACCGCCTATGAACGCGAAGTCAAACTGCCTTCAGGTGGTTCAATCGTGATTGACCAAACCGAAGCATTGGTGTCAATCGACATTAACTCGGCAAAATCAACTCGTGGTCAGGACGTTGAAGATACCGCACTAAACACCAACCTGGAAGCTGCTGAAGAAATTGCACGCCAGTTACGTTTACGTGACATCGGTGGCCTGGTAGTAATCGACTTTATCGACATGACCAAAGACCGTAACCAGCGTATGGTAGAAGCCAAGCTGCGTGAAGCAACGCAAAGCGACCGCGCGCGTATCCAGTTTGGTCAATTGTCACGCTTTGGTTTAATGGAGATGAGCCGTCAGCGCTTACGTCCATCTTTAGAAGAAGCGACCGGTTATGTTTGCCCACGTTGTCATGGTACCGGCATGGTACGTGACTTACGTTCTCTCTCACTGTCGATTATGCGTAAAGTGGAAGAGATTGCGCTACGTGAGCGTCATGGTGAAGTTCAGGTTGAAGTACCGGTTGAAATTGCAGCATTCTTATTGAATGAAAAGCGTCACAGCCTGGTTTACCTTGAACAAACCTCAAATGTACGTGTCACGGTATTGCCGCACCCGCATTTAGAAACCCCACATTACGAAATCTCTTACAATCCGGAAGGCTTTGCCCCAACCAGCTATGAACGCACAGCAGCCACCCGCTTAAGCGAACAGGAACTGGGTTATGAAGCCTCTGAATGGCATTTAGAAGAAGAACAGCACGCTCAGCATGCAGCTGCGCCTGCAGCACCGCAAAAGGAACAGAAGCGTCCAGCCAAAGCTCAAGCCGCTGCGCCTGCACAAGTGGCCCCTGCTGCCGCTGCACCAAGTGCTAGCCCATGTGCATGGTTAGAAAACCTGTTTGTGCAAAAACAGGCCAACACGGTTGATCAGTCACGTAGCGCCAACAATGCGGCTGCAGCGATTGAGCAAATGGTCAATAATGGCGCAGTTAGCCGTGGCCAGTTCGGTCAGATTGCAGCTGCGGCGCCTGTGGCTGCACCAGCAGCAGCAACCAGCAATGCTTATCTTGCCCCATCAACTGTGGCCAAGCATGAGCGTGATCACGCTGAAAAACCGGCTGAACGTGAAGAAAAATCATCACGTCACAACAACAAAAAGCGCAGCAAGCACAAAGAGCCGCGCGAGCAAAACAGCCAGAATGACAACAGCCCAGCACAGCATCAGGTACACGAAGAAGTGGTGCAGCTGTCACGTCAGGAGCAACGTCAGGAAGCGCGTGAAAACAAACGCAACTCCCGCCGTCAGCACAACAACAATGAACAGACGCAAAACGAAGCACAACAGCAAGATGCTGTGCCACGTCGTGACCGTCGTAACCAGCAACGTCCAGAGCGTCCAAATCGCCACCGCGATGCCAGCGTGCTGAATGACACGGCTGCACCGGCAGCAGCTACAGCAGCACCAGCCGCTGAAGCACAAGGCCTTAAAGTGGACCTGGTGGATGCACCACGTCAGGACGTGATGCCAACTGCTCTGGTGATGAATGTTGATGCTGCACAAAGTGAAATTGTCGCGCTAAACCAGAACGCAGCCGCTGCACCTGCAGCAACTGCTGAACTTCCGGTTGCGACCAGCACTGAAGCAGTAGAAGAAGCACCAGTACCAAAAGAAGAAGTGGCACCTGCGGCAATTGTGGCTGAAGAGCACAAATCGCAACCGGTGAAACGCGCCAGCAACGATCCGCGTCAGCGTCGTCGCCAGCAACGTGAAGGTCGTGCGCAACAAAACCAGCCGCCAAAGCTGTCACCATCTCAGGTTCCAGCCTTGCAGCAGTACACGGTAGGCAGCCTGATCCGTCATGTGTATGGTGAAGATTGCTCGGTGCTGATTGAGCAGTTTGGTTTAATTCCAACCTTCAACCGCGCCCTGCAAAAGTTCACTGAACAATATGCAGCCAGCCTGGTCGCTCAAGCACCTGCGGCAGAAAGCCAAAAGCAGCCTGTGACCCGTGATGTTGAAGTCAGCAAAGCTGAGCCAGAAGCAGAACCTGCTCCTGTGCTGGACCTGACTCCACCAGCGCCAGTCAAGCGTGTGGCCAATGATCCGCGTGAGCGTCGTCGTTTAGCCAAACTTGCTGCCGAGCAGGCGCTGGAACAGGCCAAACAGGCCCATGCCGACGAAGCAGAAAAAGCACCCGCTAACGATGCACCAGCAGAAACTGCGGCGGACGCTCAAGCAGCTGAAGCAACAGAAGCCACTGCTGCAAGCAGCACAGCAGCACCTGTAGAAGCGACTGCCGAGCCAGCAGCAACTGAAGCAGCACCAGCGGCTGAAACCACTGCGACTGAAACTGAAGTGGCGACTGAAGAAAGCGCTGCAGCCGAAGCACCGGCTAAAGAAACAGCGAAAGCTGAAGCAGCGCAACCGGTACAGGCTGAACTGCCAGTTGATGCAGCAGATGCCAGCGAAGCACCGGCAAATGCAGAAGCTGAAGCTCCAGAAGCCTCGGCAGACAAGGCCGAGAAAGAAAAACCGGCACGTCCGCGTCGTCCACGTGGCCGTCCACCAAAGAAAGCCAACACCTCAACTGAGTCATAATTTGCTTTTTTGCAGGTGAATAAAAAAATCCAGTCATTTCGGTGGCTGGATTTTTTTTGTTAATTTGTCAGATTAGGTTGATTACACTACAACGAAACGATTAAAACCTTAAAGTGCAATATTCATGCGCTAGAACTACAGATTGGATGTCGAGAATAAATAGGATTCATATGAGCCATACAACACAACATGATCTTATTGGTCTGGCCGATGTCGCCGCCAAAATTCCAAAGTTTATCGGCAAAGTCCCGAATCTTATTCAGGGTCTGAGTCAAGCCTATTTACGAACGCCATCCACCCCTGCCGGTCTGGGCATTGCCTTTGAAAAAGCGGTCAAACGTAATCCGCATGGTCTGGCTTTAATGTTTGAAGAGCAGCGCTTTAGCTACAAAGCCCTGAATGAATGGGCCAACCAGATTGCCCACTATTATCTGTCACAAGGCGCACGCAAAGGCGATGTGATTGCGGTAATGCTGGAAAACCGCCCGGAACTGATCGCGACTGTCATCGGTCTGGCCAAAATTGGCGTCACCATTGCACTGGTAAACACCTCACAGGTCGGCAAGGTGCTGACCCATAGCATCAATCTGGTCAAACCGGTCGCGCTAATTGTTGGCGAAGAATGCCGTGCTGCGGTAGAGGAGATTCGTCAGGCGCTGGATTTGCCGGCAGATCGTCTGGACTGGTTTGCCGATCAGGAAACCCAGCGCGATGCCGGCAAAGCTCCGAACGGCTTTAATAATCTGGCCGAAAAGATCGACCATTTCCCGAAATTCAATCCGCCGACCACACATTCGGTCCAGGGCAAAGACGGCCTGTTTTATATCTATACCTCGGGAACCACCGGCCTGCCGAAAGCCGTGGTGTTCACCCATAGCCGCTGGACCCTGGCTTACGGCACCTATGGCCATGTGCTAAATCTGAATCCAAAAGATGTCATGTATGTGACCCTGCCGCTGTATCATGCCACTGGTATTGTGGTGTGCTGGTGCGGCGTAATTGCCGGTAGCGCAACCCTGGCAATTCGACGTAAATATTCCACCTCCAGCTTCTGGAAAGATGTACAGAAATTTAATGCCTCCGCCATTGGTTATGTCGGCGAGCTGTGCCGCTACCTGATGGATGCACCGCCATCTGCGCTGGATCAGGACCATCGTGTTACCAAAATGATTGGGAACGGTATGCGCCCGAACATTTGGAACAAGTTTAAACAGCGCTTTGGGATTGAAGAAATTCTGGAGCTGTATGCCTCCAGTGAAGGCAATGTTGGCTTTAGCAACATCTTTAACTTTGACAATACCGTTGGCTTTTCTCCAACCCCCTATGCGATTGTGGCTTTCGATAAAGAAAAAAATGAACCGGTCCGGGATGCGCGCGGCTGGTGCCAGAAAGTCAAAAAAGGTGAAGTTGGTTTATTGATTGGCAAAATTACCCGCCGTTCGCCGTTTGATGGCTATACCGATCCGGAAAAAAACAAGGCGGTGATTTTAAAAGGCGTTTTCCAGCGTGGCGATCAATACTTTAATACCGGTGATCTGGTACGAAATATCGGCTTCCGTCATGCCCAGTTTGTTGACCGCCTCGGGGATACCTTCCGCTGGAAAGGCGAGAATGTCTCCACCACCGAAGTGGAAAATATACTCTGCGATTATGACAAAATTGCCGAAGCGGTGGTCTACGGCGTAGAAATTCCAGAAACCAATGGTCGGGCCGGAATGGCGGCCATTACCTTAAATGCCGATGCAACACTGGATGAACATGACCTGCAGCAGATGGTGAGCCAGTTTAAACAGGCCCTGCCCGGCTATGCGGTTCCCGTATTTTTACGGATTCAGGCCCAGGTTGAAACCACCGGCACTTTTAAATATCAGAAAAACAAGCTCAAAGAACAGGCATTTAATCCGGCAGCTACCACGGATCGTTTGCTGGTGTTGCTGCCCGGTGCAGCGGCTTATACTGATCTAACCCCGGAAATTTTCGAGCAGATTCAAACCTATCAATACCGCTTCTAAGCCCAAAGTTGTCTATTTTTTGATTCCCTAGCATGAATTTGTTTCATTTATAATCAAACATAGACAACTTTTTTATTTTTTACTTGCGCTCAAACGAGATCTTGCTACAATACGCTCCATCAAATGATATGGGTCGTTAGCTCAGTTGGTAGAGCAGCGGACTTTTAATCCGTTGGTCCCGCGTTCGAGTCGCGGACGACCCACCACTCATTTGAAAGCCTAAGATGGGTCGTTAGCTCAGTTGGTAGAGCAGCGGACTTTTAATCCGTTGGTCCCGCG
>ERZ1023263.22-NODE-22-length-88736-cov-18.064208_pt1 | contig 88736 bp, 75 predicted proteins | sample MGYA00380461_ERZ1023263 | MGnify/ENA primary metagenome ERZ1023263 (study PRJEB33173, sample SAMEA4830316) | metagenome | study: EMG produced TPA metagenomics assembly of the PRJEB25223 data set...
AACCAACGGATGGCGGGATCAAAACCCGCTGCCTTACCACTTGGCGATACCCCTAATACAGTACATCTACAGGTGAAAAATGGCAGGGGTAGCTGGATTCGAACCAACGGATGGCGGGATCAAAACCCGCTGCCTTACCACTTGGCGATACCCCTATTCAACTTTGAAATGAATTAATGGTGATTCGGCTAAACTGTGGACCAGGTAAGCTTTACATGGTGCCTGAGCCAGAATCTCATCAATCTTCATTTCTGAAGTCACTTCAATAAAAACACAGGCACCTGTACCTGTAAGCTTGGCAACTCCGAACTGATCCAGATATTGCATGGCTTCATCGACTTCAGGATATAAGGCTCTGGCCAGTGGCTCAAAGTTGTTTCCGAAATCAGATGGCTTCAACTGATAGGCGCAAAATTTAGATGGCTTCGTATCTCTTGTCAACGTTTTTTGTGAAAAAAGCAGTTGAGTGCTGATAAAACAGTCAGGTTTTAGCACTATGTACTGTTTTTGTTCTAAGTCTATGAATGTTAAGTGTTCACCAATACCTTCTGCCCAGGCATTGCGGCCATGGACAAAAATCGGCACATCGGCGCCCAGTTGCACCCCTAAATCGGCCAGCTGCTCAGAATTGAGTCCACATTGCCACAGTTGGTTCAGCACAATGAGGGTGGTGGCGGCATTGGATGAGCCACCACCAAGTCCGGCACCCATAGGAATCTGTTTGTCCAGCCGGATTTTTAAACCGGTCGGCGCTTGGGCAAAAGGTTTTAAGATCTGCGCCGCCCGATAAATCAGGTTCTGTTCCAGATCGACTGAATTTAAACCGTCGATCTGAATCTCGGCTGTATCCAATGGCTCAAATTCAAGCCAGTCGTAGAGATCGATCAGCTGGAAAATGCTTTGCAGTTCATGATAGCCATTTTCACGGCGGCCAGTAATATGCAAAAACAGGTTCAGTTTGGCAGGTGAGGGAACACGAATCATGACAGCACAAAATTAACGGTTTTGGATCACCATTGTAATACGGTTCTCCTGACCGGATTCAAATGTTTGCTTTAAAATTAAACGGTTTGGCAAACGCGCCTGTTCGTTATAGCTTAAATCAACGGTCCAGCCATCTTCTAGAAACTGGGTTGGACGACGCTGGCTATCGTAAGCGACTTTGGCCTGTGTAGTGGCCGGACGTGCCTGCACCCAGTCAATGATATGACTGATTGGCGCTTGCCAGCCGGTGGCCCGCTGCAGCAGTTCTTCGGCTGTTGCTGCCTGAATAGTGCCGGTTTTGGCGCTATTCAGTGTGACTTGTCCCGGCTGGCCGGAAATCTGTGTTTTACCGACGCCTAAAATGCCGCTTAGTTCAATATCAAACTGTTCCTGCTGTTGCAGCCAGTTAAAAAAGGCGCTGCCTGACTGCTGTGGTGTGCGTACCCCGATTTTTCCTTGCAGATGAAACTGATTTTCTGCCTCAACCATTGGGCTTGCGGGTGTTTGCGGTTGGGTGAACTGCTGACAACCACCCAGCACCAGGGTGCTGACCGTGACAAGACTAAGACTGAGTTTGGAAATAAGTTGCATGCGTATTAACTCTGAGGGCTGTGTTGCGGTAACAATAACGAATGAAGCTGTTCTAATTGCGGATCATTTGGATATTTTTGTTGGAGTTGTTGTAAAACTTGACTAAATTTTGTCAAATTACCCTGCATATACAGCGCCTTGGCATAACGGACCCCAATTTTGACTGTTGCACTTAAGGCAAAAGCCTTTTCCAGCACCTGGGCAGAGGTGTCAAAATCATTTTGCAAATAGCTGATCAGGCCTAAAGTATCCAGAATTGAGGCCTGTTCCGGGGCGAATTCCAGTGCCTGTTCCACATACTGGCGTGCTTCATCCAGCCGGCGGTTTTGCAGCGCCAAGGTATAGGCATAGGCATTTAAATAAGTCGGACTGTTCGGCTCGACCTGTAACAGCTTTTTCAGTAAACGATCCAGTTTGTCTTTGTCCTGATAAGGGTCTAGCAGCAACACTTCTGAATACAGCAGTTCCGGATCATCGGGTAAATTGCGGATGGCTTCATCCAGCAGTCTTAAGGCGGCAGTCTTGTTGTTCATGCGCTTTAGAATTTCCGCCTGAGCCTGATATAAAAAACTGGCATGCTGCGGATAATTGACCCGTTCCTGGGTTAAAAAGCGTAAGGCTTCATGCTGGCGGCTTTGCTGGCTATAAATATTGATCATGCTGCGCCGCGAAACGGTATACAGGCTGCCATCGACCAGACGGTAATAGGCTTTGGCGGTTTCAAAATGCTGTTTACGCTCGGCATTGACCGCCAGATAGTAATAGGCTTCATTTTGATATTGGTTGGAATAACGCAACTCGACCAGATATTTCTCGGCCTTTTCATACTGCTTCAAGTCAATACTGGTCAGACCAGCCAGAAACAGGGCTTCATCTTCCTTTGGCCATTTTTCCAGCATCGCTTCCAGTTTGGTCAGGGCCAATTCCGGCTGATTGGTTTTTAACAGATATTTGGCTTCAGCCAGACGTACTTCCAGATTGTTTTTATGTTTGCGGCTGGATTTGGCATACCATTCCTGGGCAGCTTTCGAGTCTTGCAGCGCACTTAGCAGGCTGGCTTTGAGCAGGATATAACCGGTCACTTTCGGACGTTTGCGTAGCACCCGGTTGACCGTTTCCAGCGCTTCTTCTAACTGGCCATTCTGGGCTTTTAAACCGGCAATCAGAATCAGAATTGAGGGATTATCTTTTTCTTTGCTGGTGCGTAGTGCCTGAATCAGAAACTCACGATCTTCTGGCGACTCCGGGGCAATACCGGCCAGAATCTGTTCTAAATCGGCAGTGGCATCAATGGCCAGAATCTTGTCCAGGGTTTCAGCGGCCAGGTCATATTCATGCGCTTTCAGGGCAATATGCGCCAGATAAAACAGGGCTGGAACATCTTCCGGTTCCTGAATCACCCAGTGGGTGGCAATGTCCAAAGCTGCATTTAAGTCATTGTGTTCCAGTGCAATATTCAGTGCGCGCTGTTTAATACTGGTTGAATTACTTTTAATTGCCAGTACAGTATAGTTATGTAAGGCGGTGGCCACGTCATTTGAGGCGAGGGCAAATTCCGCCACCATGCTTTGTTTTATGGCATTCAGATTTGTAGGTGCATGGAAAAAATCTCCAGATGCTCTAATATGAGCACTAGAAGCCATGCTACCCACGAGTAAGATTGTGGTAGAATATTGCTTAATTGTCGCGCCGCTAAGCCGGCTGGTTGTTTGACGCAATTTTTCTTGATCCAAGTAATGCTTTTTATGACACCGTTATTGCACAATAGCATAAATTTAGCGAAATGATGATCTGATATGTCTTTCTTTGCATTGGGTGTCAACCATCAAACCGCCTCTGTAGAATTGCGTGAGCAAATTGCTTTTAACCCTGAAAAGTTAACTCAATTACTTGCCGAACAAAGCCAGAGCCACCTGTTAAATGACATGGTGGTGGTTTCTACATGTAACCGAACTGAAGTGTACGCCATGTCTGACCATGCAGACACGGTGCTGGGCTGGCTCGCCCAGGTAAATGGTCTGGATGTCAAACAACTACAAAATCACGTTTATCGCTATGAAAATGCGCAGGCTGTCACCCACTTAATGCGCGTTGCCAGCGGCCTCGATTCCCTAATGCTCGGTGAACCGCAAATTCTGGGGCAGGTCAAATCGGCCTTATCTTTGGCCAAAGATGCCCACACGGTTTCGCAAGATTTAAACCATATTTTTGAATACGCCTTTTATGCGGCCAAACGGGTGCGTTCTGAAACGGCAGTCGGCAGTCATGCGGTGTCCATGGGCTATGCAGTAGCACAGTTGGCGCTACAGGTGTTTAGCCATCCGGACAAGCTGACCGTGCTGGTGGTGGCGGCAGGTGAAATGAACAGTCTGGTGGCCAAGCATCTGGCGGAAATGGGCGTGGCCAAGGTCATGATCTGCAACCGCACCCGTGCCCGTGCTGAAAATCTGGCCCAGGAAATTGCCCATCGGGTAGAAGTTGAAATTATTGAATTTGAACAGCTGGCAGAACATTTGCATCGCGCCGATGTGATCTCCAGCTGTACCGGCAGCCTGCATCAGGTGATTGGTTATAAAGAAGTCAAAGCCGCGCTGAAAAAGCGTCGTTACCAGCAGATGTTGCTGGTCGATCTGGCTGTTCCGCGTGATATCGACCCGAAAGTCGAATCACTAGATGGTGTGTATTTATACGGTGTCGATGCCCTGCAAAGCGTGATTGATGAGAATCTGGCACAGCGTCGTCAGGCCGCGGTAGAAGCCGAGGTGATGGTGAATCAGTTGGCGACCGAACTGGTAACCCAGCAAAAGGTCAAAAGTGCCGGCAGTACCATTCAGGCTTATCGTGAGCAGGGTGAAACGTTACGTCAGGAAGAACTGCAACTGGCGATGGCGCGAATTGCCAAAGGTGAAAATGCGGCACAGGTGTTACAGGAATTTTCTTACCGTTTGACCCAGAAATTGCTGCATCCCCCCTCGATTGTGCTGCGTCAGGCGGCCAAAGCCGAAGATCCGGAATACTTTGAAATGCTGCAAAGCGAACTGCAGCAGGTCAGTGCCAAACGGCGTAAATCTAAACGCTAAGCCATTGTGATGGTTCAGCGTGGTGTTTAACGCCGCTTATTCTTCAAGTAAAGTCAGGGAACGTTTTTTATCAATCTGATAAATCTGATGTTTCAGATTACGCATTTCTTCAATACTGCTAAATTTCTTCGAGCGGATTTTTTGCTGCAAGAAGTGGTATTGCAGTTTAATGGAAAAATCTTCGGCCAGCTTGTCAGCTTTCTCTGGCGAAGTGGTGTAATCGCCGACATTGGCTTGCTGTAAAATGCGCTGTAATTCGTAGTGATAAGCCGCACAGGCGCCTAGCACATAGTATTTGGCCAGTTCTGGATCATCCGGTAATTCATCAAAAATTCTGTTAAAGATTTGCAGGATTTTGGCCAGTAACTGATCGGCCGGAATCAGTGCGCGTAACGGTTCAAAATGAATATATAAATACGGATGGTTGATCAGAATCGCCACCACATATTCTTCGGCATCAACCTTGGTGCTAAAGCTGAGTGAGGCATCATTATTGGTATGTGGCTGCCATTTGCGGTTAAAGCCGAGTTTTTCCCGGAAAAACTGTTGCAGCAGATAACGGTAAGAGCCGGTTTTCGGTAACAGTTCAGTCAGCTGTTTTAACTCGCCCATCACCTGACTTTTGCCTTCCGGTTTGCTGATATCATGGTTTTGACTTAAATGCGCAAACACAAAATCAGACAGTAGCGGCGCCTGATCGAGCAGGCGGCGGAAATTTTCAATGCCTTCACGGCGGATCAGCGAGTCTGGGTCATGATCATCAGGCAGCACAAAAAACTTCAGTTCACGGCCATCATTCAGCAGGGGCAGGGCAATTTCCAGCGTACGTCGTGCTGCTTTCTGACCTGCGGCATCACCATCAAAGGCAATGGTAATGCGTGAGTTCTGCTTAAACAGAATATTCAGGTGTTCGGTATTACTGGCAGTCCCCAGCGTTGCCACGGCGCCATAAATGCCATATTGCTGCAGCGCAATCACATCCATATAGCCTTCCACCATCAGCCAGTCCTGGGCTTTCTGCTTGCGGCCTTCGTACAGGCCATACAGCAGCTGGTTTTTATGGAAGACTTCCGAATCGGGCGAGTTGATATATTTCGGCTTGATCTCGTCATTGAGCGCACGGCCACCAAAACCGACCACACGCCCTTTGTGATCGCGGATTGGGAAAATCACCCGGTCCCGCAGCAGGTCAAAATCACGGCCGGAATCGCTGGTACGAATTAGCCCCAGCAGTTTTAAACCTTCAATATCTTGCGGAAAGGCTTTTTCCAGATGCTGCCAGTCTTCCGGTGCATAGCCCAAACGCCAGAACTGGATGGTCTGTGCACTTAAACCACGCTGACGGAAATATTGCTGTGCCGACTGGCTGTGCGGTAACTGCTGTTCATAAAACTGCGCCACATTTTCCAGCAGATCAAACAGGTTGCCTTCTTGTACCGGCTCCTGATCAAAATCCGGATATTGTTCAAAACCGGCAAAGGGATCATCTGTTGGCTGGAACTGCTCAAAAGGATCAAAATGTGCAGCAGGGACTTGAGCAGTTTCGGTCGGTGTGGGTGTTGCTGGCGCGGGTGCAGTTTTGGCCGGTGGCGCCGGTTTTTTGGCCTCGCGTTTATAGACCAGTTTTTTGCTGTCCTGATTGTCTTTTGGTAGCTCGATACCGGTCTGACTGGCCAGATCTTTCATGACATCGACAAAGTTACGGCTGTCGATGTCCATTAAAAAGCGAATTGCATTGCCGTTGGCCTGACAGCCAAAGCAGTGATAATACTGTTTGTCGCGATAAACGTGGAAAGACGGGGTTTTTTCCTGATGAAATGGACAACAGCCCGAATAGGTCCGCCCGGTTTTTTTCAGTTTCACGCGCTGACCAATCAGATCGACAATGTCGGTCCGATCCAGAATCTGATCAATCGTGTGTTGAGGAATAGCCATACTGTTTTTATCGGGTCGGTTAAGCGGTAGGTCGAACAGATCGACAGGGTATAGAGATTACAGTGTATTGTTTCCTTTCTATCCGGTTTTGCGTGTTCAGGCAAGTGGCCAAGATAAAAGGGCAAGTATAGTAACGTATGCTTTATATTTTGCAAAATTGAAAAGCAGGTTAAAAGCTCTATCGTTACTCGCTATTTTTCAAAGCTGTACTTGTATTAAGACAATAAAGGGAAGAAAAAAAATTTTATTTTAAGTGTGTCGGGCCTTTATTTTCATTCGGCCTGTTAAGGGCTTTGTGTGGTGAATCTCCTACTTTGGAAAGACCCAAAGTAGGCAAAAGTCTTTGTTCCCCATACACAACGTCCTTGTTGTGATGGGGAACGTGTGGCATCCCTGCCACATCCGCGTATCCAATAGAATGTTTAAATCAAATTTAAGACAGTCATGGATGTTAATTATGTTTACTCGGCCGCTTCACTATTTTCCTGTTTTTCAGGACGGTCCAACAAACCAAAACTTAAACGGTTGGTCCAGCTACGTGGTTCTTCCTGCTGGTTGGCCAGTTTTTGCTGCTGTTCAGTGGTGGCCTGTGCTTCACGACCAAAAATACCCAAAGTCGCACGGTTTAACCAGCTGCCTTCATTCCGTGCAGCACGCAGGTTTACAGAGCCATCGGCTTTAACCAGATTTGGATAGTTCAGTTTTAACAGGTCAATATACTGTTGTGCAGTGGCGCGGTCACCCAGTTGGGTATAACCATAGGCTGCTGTGGCAATCGCTTCCGGAATCTGTGGGGTTTGTGGATAGTGTTCGATTACCCAGAGTGAACGTTCCACCGCAGCGACCCAGGCCTTACGTTTAATATTAAAACGTGCCGCATTCATTTCCGCTTCTGCCAGCTCTTGCCCGATAAACTGCATACGCTGTGCAGCATCCACCGCATAGGTGCTTGATGGATAACGGCGAATGAAATCGACAAAGTTCTGATAAGCCACTTTTAAATAGCTAACATCACGATGCGCCTGTTTTAACGAGGTATAACGGATTAAACCATCATAGTTCTGTTCCATATTGGCCACGCCACGCACATAGTAGGCATAGTCAGCATTTGGATGCTGCGGGTTCATCCGGATAAAACGGTCTGCCAGCGCGACTGCACCTTCATAATCTTTTTGCTGGAATTTTGCATACAGCAGCTCAAGTTGTGCCTGCTGGGCATATTCACCGGTAGGATAATAGGTTTCTAATGCTTCAAGATGCTGGATAGCATCGGTATATTGCCCGCGTTCCAGTGCTCGTTCTGCTTTTTGAATATAAACTTGTTCGCTAGATTGCGGACCTGTATCGACCACTTCTTTTTTTGGATTACTGCTACAGCCCACGATTGCAAATGCAACGCCAAGTGAAAGAGCTAGCATGGTAATTTTATAACGTGGTAGCGACATAAAAATTCCTCTGTTATTACGGGCAATGAGCTACAATTGCGCTATTAAACCACTTTTGTCTGAATGATCAAATGTCTCAAGCACAATCTTCCAATTCCAACATCCCTGAAACTGACTTCAATTTACTTGATGATTCTGAGGATGCAGATAATCATACTTCAGACCCAACTGCAACACGTTTATCGTTGCAATTTCAACTGGATGAAAGCTATCTGGGGCAACGTATCGACCAGGTTGCAGCCCTCATCTGGAGTGATTTTTCACGTGAAAAACTGAAGCAATGGCTAAAAGATGGCCATTTGTTGGTGAATGGTAACACTGTCAAACCAAAGTACAAGTGCGAAGGCAATGAACTGTTAAGTTTAAATGTTGAACTTGAAGCTCAGACCAACAGCCAGCCTGAAAACATCCCTTTAGATATTGTCTATGAAGATGATGATATTTTAGTGATTAATAAACCGGTTGGTATGGTGGTGCATCCTGGTGCGGGCAATATTACCGGCACAATGGTCAATGCCTTGCTGTTCCATTATCCAAAATCGGCAGAATTGTCACGTGCCGGGCTGGTACATCGTATTGATAAAGACACCAGCGGTTTGCTGGTGGTGGCGAAAAATCTGGAAGCGCAGTTTGACCTGAGCAAGCAGCTGGCCAACAAGTCGGTGTACCGGATTTATGACGTGGTGGTATATGGCAATATCATTGCCGGCGGCACCATTGATGAACCGATCAAGCGCCATCCGGTCGACCGTGTCAAAATGACAGTGCTTCCGGGCGGCAAAGACGCCGTGACCCACTATAACGTGAAAGAGCGTTTCCAGCATTTCACCCGGGTTCAGGCGCGTCTGGAAACCGGCCGTACCCATCAGATTCGGGTTCATTTTAGCTATATCGGTCATGGTCTGATTGGCGATCCGGTGTATATGCCACGTGTGCGTGTGCCGGCTGGAGCCTCCGAGCTGCTCAATGAAACCTTGCGCGGTTTTAAACGTCAGGCACTGCACGCGGCCAAACTGGGGCTGGTGCATCCACGTACCAAACAGGACATGATGTTTGAAGCGCCGTGGCCGGAAGATTTCAGCCAGCTGGTGGATGTGTTGCGTAGCGAAAACGCTGCCTATTAAACCGTTCTGCGGCGTTGAGAAAGTATGATCTCAACGCCGCTTTTAAGTGAACACAGGAGCTGAGATGCAATTTATTCAGGGATTACCGGCACAGGTTTATGTGGCGCAAACGCGGATTCAGCATCAGCAGGCCTTGCCAGCGCAAGTACCGGAACTGGCCGGTTTTAACCTGGCCTTGCATGTGCAGGATGCAGCGGAACGGGTGCAGCAGCATCGTATGCTGTTACTGGAACAGCTGGCCGAATACGGTGTTAATACAATCAGCTGGATGAACCAGACCCACAGCACCTTGTGTCATGTGATAAATGATGAGCTGCATTTTACTGCCCCGGAAGGTGATGGACTGGTCACGCAGCGCAAAGGCCATGCCTTAATGATGATGACCGCCGACTGCCTGCCCATTGTGCTGGGCAATCAGGCGGGCACGGAAGTGGCCAATTTACATGCCGGCTGGAAAGGCTTAGCCCATGGTATTGTTGAAAATACCATTGCCGCCATGCAGTATCCACCGACCTGGGCCTGGTTAGGCGCGGCCATTAGCCAGCCGTGTTTTGAGGTAGGGGCCGAAGTAAAGCAGGCGTTTTGCGAGAAATATCCCGCATTAAGCAGTGCATTTCAAGAAGGTAAACAGACCGGAAAATTCTATGCCGATTTATATGCCATTGCTCGTCATATTCTGACCGAGCAGGGGGTAATCACCATTTTAGGCGGTGATCAGTGTACCTATCGGCAGGCCGAGGAGTATTATTCTTATCGTCGTCAGGCCAAAACGGGACGCATGGCAACATTCGTTTTTATCGCTGATCAATGCTAAACTTGACTGAATTATTGGGTTTTTAAAGTTTCCATGTCTGTTACTGATCAAACATCTGTGTCGCAAGTAAAAGTCTGTGTTGTGTATCATAGTCCCTATGGCCATACCGCCAAGGTGGCACAGCATATTGTGCAGGGCGCCGAAAAAGCCGGAGCTGAAGTACATTTAATGGCAGTGAGCGAGGTCGATTGGGATGTGCTGGATCAGAGCGATATTCTGGTCATGGGCTGTCCGACCTATATGGGCAGTCTGACTTCGGCGCTGAAACAGTTTATGGAACAATCTTCAAAGCGCTGGCTGGCACGAAGCTGGCAGGGCAAAATTGCCGCAGGCTTTACCAATGGCGGCGGCTTAAGCGGTGACAAGCTGGCGGTGTTACAGCAGATCAATTTATTTGCCATGCAGCATGGCATGTTATGGTCGGGCTTGCCATTTATGCCGACTGGCCGTAGTCCGCATGATATTAACCGGATGTCGAGCTTTCTGGGCTTAATGACTCAGTCTGACAATGCCAGCGTTGAGGTCACCCCGCCAGAAGGTGACCTGGAAACAGCGGTGAAGTTTGGCGCTTATCTGGTGGGTTTAAAACAGAACTCAGCCTGATTCCAAATGACGCCATAAAAAATGCCTCCCATGTTGGAGGCATTTTTACATCAAGCACTTGTGTTCAGGCGTGCTTATTTATGCATTAAACGGGCTTTATCACGCTGCCAGTCACGTTCTTTTTCGGTGGCACGTTTATCATGCAGCTGTTTCCCTTTCACCAAGGCAATTTCCAGTTTGGCCAGCGGACCTTTCCAGTAACAGACCAGCGGCACACAGGAATAACCTTTCTGATTCACCGCACCGAGCAGTTTGGCAATTTCTTTGCGGTTTAGTAACAGCTTGCGGGTACGGGTGGCTTCAGGCACCACGTGGGTCGAAGCAGACAGTAAAGGCTGAATCTGGGCGCCAAATAAGAAGGCTTCACCATTTTTAAAGGTGATATAGCTTTCGGTCAGGCTCATACGACCGGCACGCAAAGACTTGACTTCCCAGCCTTGCAGGGACAGTCCGGCTTCAAATTTTTCTTCAATAAAATAATCGTGGCGTGCACGTTTATTCTGTGCAATTGTTCCGCCCGTATTTTTTTTAACTACAGTTGCTTTCGCCATAATGAGTCACTTCCAACGTTAGGCCTATTGTGCCCCAAACACAGGCATGCTGACAATTCCAAAATCAGCGCTGAATTGCAGCACTATCGCAGGATTTTTGTGAAATTGGCCGAGTTTATTCACCAATAAATCAAGTTTTTGCTAAAATATGGCTCTACAAAACCAACTAGAGTAAAAATGGATGTCTAAAACTCGCGTGATTTATCCGGGGACCTTTGATCCAATCACCAATGGTCATATCGATTTAGTAACACGGGCGGCCAGAATGTTTGATGAAGTGGTGGTCGCAATTGCCATTGGTCATCATAAAAATCCGGTGTTTACTCTAGATGAGCGGGTAGAACTGGCCAAAACCTCACTCAGCCATTTACCCAATGTGGAATTTGTCGGCTTTGATGGCCTGCTGGTGAATTTCTTCCGCGAACAGCAGGCCACGGCGGTATTGCGTGGTTTACGTGCGGTGTCTGACTTTGAATACGAGTTTCAGCTGGCCAATATGAACCGTCAGCTGGATACCAATTTTGAAGCGGTATTTTTAACGCCGTCAGAGCAATATTCGTTTATTTCATCCACGCTGGTGCGTGAAATTGCGCGTTTAAAAGGCGATGTGACCAAGTTTGTGCCGCAAACCGTGGTCGAAGCCTTTGAGCGCAAACATCAACAAGGTTGGTAGCGTGTCTTTATATATTACCGATGAATGCATTAACTGCGATGTCTGTGAGCCTGTGTGCCCGAATGAGGCCATTTTCATGGGCGAGCTGATTTATGAAATCAATCCGGCGCTGTGTACCGAATGTGTCGGGCATCATGATAAACCACAGTGCCAGTTATTCTGTCCGGTGGACTGTATTCCGCATGATCCCCATCATGTCGAAACCCAGGAACAATTGCTGGAAAAGTATCAAAAACTGATTGATCAAAAAAGAACGAGCAATTAGTGCATTTATTTGTTAAGATGCGCCCTCGAAGTGAATCAGACGATCGCTGCTGTGGAGGTCTCCGTGACTAAAGCAGGGGAGGAAAGTCCGGGCTTCATAGGGCAGGGTGCCAGGTAACGCCTGGGCGGCGTGAGCCGACGGAAAGTGCAGCAGAGAGTAGACCGCCTTCATTCAGGTTTCTTTTTCGGAAGAAATCGAAGGTAAGGGTGAAAGGGTGCGGTAAGAGCGCACCGCATGACTGGTAACAGTTCATGGCATGGTAAACCCCACCAGAAGCAAGACCAAATAGGAATCCTGAGGTACGGCCCGTACTGGATTCGGGTAGGTCGCTTGAGCGTATGAGTGATTGTACGCCTAGAGGAATGATCGTTCTCGACAGAACCCGGCTTATCGGTTCACTTCACCAAATTTTGTACAATTAGCCTGTAGAAGGGCTTGACGTTATAAACATTACAGCAGATAATGCGCGCACAGTTTACGGCTATGTAGCTCAGTTGGTTAGAGCACCGCACTCATAATGCGGGGGTCACAAGTTCAAGTCTCGTCATAGCCACCATTTTCAAAGATCACATCCTTATGTGATCTTTTTTTTGTCTTTAAAATCTGTGCTCGCAGTTGAGCTGCTGCACATCCAGCTTTAGCGTCTGCTGTAGCTGTTGAATCTGTTGCCAGCGCTGCTGTTGGTCGGTATAGACAAAAATTTTCTCATCGACCTGATCCAGTTTGGACACAGTAATTTTTTGTGCAGCACAATAACGGCCTTCATAGCGTTCCTGTGCAAGCGCCCGTTGTGCTTCAGGACTTAGGCGATCTGCGGTTAAAATCTTCTGCTGGCCTTTGGTATATTCGACCAGAATGCGTTTTTGCGGAATGGTGAACCAGAGATGACCATTAATAAATTCTGCGACATCGCGGCGTACCCCGTTATAGTCCACCATGAGTGGGGCAACCAGCTGACAGCCTGATAATGTCGCAACTAGCAGACTACTGATCCATATTTTTAACTGCATTGTGTTCAAGTGATTGATCCTGGAAAGTTTCATCATAGACAGCGAAAAAGGGTCTGACCCAAGTAAAAAATTGCAAATCCGGTTAAAAATTAATAAAAACGTCATGTTTTGCTTAAACAGTGTTCATTTGAGTAGATAAATATCTTGACGATAAAGTCCGAACTTTAGATAATGCGCACACAGTTTACGGCTATGTAGCTCAGTTGGTTAGAGCACCGCACTCATAATGCGGGGGTCACAGGTTCAAGTCCCGTCATAGCCACCATTTTAAAAGACCAAGCTCTCAGCTTGGTCTCTTTTTTTGTCTGTTCAAAAAGTTCAAAAAGAATGTTGTGCAAACTCTCCGCGCAATTTAGATACCAGCGATGAATAAAATGCTGGCTTAAGAATTCAGCTGTTGCTGTACCCAGCTTAAGAATTCCTGTTTATGCGCAAAAGCCGGCGCTTTAGAAGCATCAATCACTTTAGGCTTGCCATTAAATATACCTTTAAACAGATAAGACTGCCCAGCTTCAAACTCGATACTGCCTGTATCATGGATTTCGGCGAAAAACGCGTTCAGGCGCTCATACTGGCTATAGCGATGAAAATGCGGACGTTCAGTTAAATAATGATAAATTTGTTCTAAAGTCTGCAGGGTATTTCTCAGTGCCATATGAAATCCATTGCATCCAATTTTAGTTCATGCATATCTTGAACATAGGGTTAAACATAGACCGTTGTCTATCTGTTTTTAGTCAACCTAGATGATTCATTGATATCAGTTTTTTATAAATGACGTAGAACTCAAAAATACAGGATCGGTTTAGATGGCAGGGGAAGATGCGTATTCTAAGCAGGCTCATTCCGGCAGACAATAAAAAACCCCAAGACTGGCTTGAGGTTTTTAGGACAGAGCAGATCAGGAGCTTATAGGCCCGGTTTCCAGCCATTGACCAGTGGATAACGGCGTTCACGGCTAAAAGAACGCGACGTGATGCGTGGACCAATTGCGCCCTGACGGCGTTTGTATTCATTGCGGTCAACCAGACGCACCACTTTCTCAACCACAGCCTGATCAAAGCCTTTGGCAATAATATCATCCTGGCTCAGGTCTTCTTCAATATAGGCATACAGGATCGCATCCAGCACATCATACGGTGGCAAAGAGTCCTGATCTTTCTGGTCCGGGCTCAGTTCAGCTGATGGTGGACGGCTAATTACACGCTCAGGAATCACCGGCTGTTCGCTTATACTGTTCCGGTATTTGGCCAGTTCAAACACGATGGTTTTGTAGACATCTTTGAGAACTGCATAACCACCAACCATATCGCCATACAGGGTGCAGTAACCGACTGACAGTTCAGATTTGTTACCGGTCGACAGGACCAGGTTGCCAAACTTGTTGGATAAGCCCATCAGCAGTGTACCACGGGCACGGGCCTGCAGGTTTTCTTCGGTGGTATCAACCGGGCTATTGCCAAAGAATGGATACAGGGTTTGCATAAAGCTGTTCACAATCGAGTGAATTTCGGCAATACCAAAGGTCACACCCATGGTTTTGGCTTGTTGTGCAGCATCTTCTACACTAATTTGCGCGGTATAGGTATATGGCATCATCACCGCTTGCACCTTGTCTGCACCCAGGGCATCAACTGCAATGGCCAAGGTTAGTGCAGAGTCAATTCCGCCTGACAGACCCAGAATCACGCCCGGGAAACCTGAACGTTGTACATAGTCACGTGTTGCCAGCACCAGACCCTGATAAATTTCAGCCATGGTGTCAAGGGCTGCCGCCTGTTCACCCGTTTTATAGCGCTGTTGTTCGGCTTCATACTCCACCACAAACAGGCCTTCCTGATAGGTTGGCGCACGTAAAGCCAGTTCACCGTCTTTGCTGATCAGGAAGCTGGTGCCATCAAAGATCAGATCATCCTGACCACCAACCTGATTGACATAGGCCAGATTCAGGTTCAGCTGTTTGGCCAGCGCAGTCATGGTATCAATACGGTGCTGTGGTTTACCAACTTCGTATGGCGATGAATTCAGCACCAGCACGGTTTCTACATTCAGCTGGGCCAGTTGCTGTACAGTGGCTAAAGACCAGACATCTTCACAAATCAGTACGCCAAATTTATGCCCCAAGTATTCAAACACCAAATGTTGATGACCTTCGTTAAAATAACGTTTTTCATCAAACACGCCGTAGTTCGGTAAATTCTGCTTGTTATAAATGCCCAGAATCTGGCCATCTTTCATTACCGCAGCCGAGTTATAACGCTGGCCATCTTCGGTTTCATTGACAAAACCAAATACCACGACGATGTCTTTAATCTGGCTGAGCTGTTCAAACGCTTTTTGCGTGCGTTTTTTGAGGCTTGGGCGTAACAGCAAATCTTCTGCTGGATAACCAATCAGAGAAAGCTCTGGGAAAATGATCAGGTCAGCCTGTTGTTTTTTCGCTTCATTTGCTTGTTCAAGCATTTTTTGCGCATTTGCTTCGAGATTGCCAATGTATGGAGAGAACTGTGCAAGGGCAATTTTAAAAGATTTCATTAATTTACGTCCTATTCCTATAGGGTTTTGAATACACGGGCTGCCGCTTGTAATTATGGTGATCGGGCAGCGGTGCATTCTGATACTAAAAAGTACTGCCGACTGGCTCAAGTATAAAAAGTAATACGCATACGACTTGATAAAATCTTATTTTGCAATGCAAAAAATCAGACGGGTTTATTTTATCTTAAATTAATTCAGATGCTAGAGCATATTCAGGATAATTGCATAGTAGCGGCAATTCGCGCCGTGAGAGAAGGCGCATAATGCTTTATTTAGTAAGCTTGAGTAACAAAAGCATGGGTTCGGTGAATCGGGTCTGATGGCACAAAAAACCGGCAGTTTTTAATATGCGAACGCTATTGCACCGCAGTTTAAACCGGTGGATGCAGAATAATATTATCAATCTTGTTTAAAAAAATATCGCGGGCAATATCGCCTTGCTGTTCTATGTTGTAGGCAAAAAACGGTTTACCCGGAATCAGCTGGTAACGGTAGGGATTATAACGCCCGGCAGACAGATAAAAAGCGGTTTGCAGCAGCGCACCTTTCAGCAGCACATTAATCTGTTGCTGATGCTGGTAAATATGCGTCATTTCATGAATCAGAACCGCCTGAAGGGCAAGCGGCGCCTGGCTATAATCTTCCCGGTACAATGGATCACGCACATGAATATACCCTTGCGGCGCCATCAGAATATGCGCCGGTTGCCAGGGTAAATAAGGATGATTCATGATGCTGACCCGGCTGTAATCAATCAGCTGCCCGAACACACGCTGGCATAACGCAATTTCGCCCGGGGTTAAAGCCCGGCAGCGAAACTGCTCCAGTTTAAGCAGGCGTAGCAGCAGCGGTAACAGTTTCAGTAACAGCATGGTGAAAGATCCGGTCGGGCCATTCAATTTTCCCAGTTATAACAAAACTGGCAGGCAGATTTGTAGCAAAAATTTCATCTGCGGTGGCTTGCCGGTTTTTCTTCATTTCCGCAAACCGTTACAATGCAGTTTTTCGCGCACGTTCAGGTATTCGATGAAAGCACGTATTCATACACTTATTTCGCAAATGTCCCAGCAGATGTATGAACGTGAACAGGTGATCGCACAAACCTTGCTGGCCGCTGTGGCTGGCAGTCATACCTTTTTATACGGCTTGCCAGGTACGGCCAAAAGCCTGATTTCCAGACGGGTTGCAGCCGCTTTTGAGGTCGATGCCTATTTTGAATATTTGATGAACCGCTTTAGTACCCCGGAAGAAATTTTTGGCCCGGTGTCAATTAAAGCCTTAAAAGAAGATCACTATATCCGTAAAACCGAGCATTATCTGCCTTGTGCCGATTTTGCCTTTCTGGATGAGATCTGGAAGGCCAGCCCGGCCATTTTAAATACCTTGCTGACCTTGGTGAATGAAAAAGTTTTTAAAAATGGCGAACAGCTGCAGCAGGTGCCCTTAAGCGTGCTGATTGGTGCATCCAATGAAATTCCTGAACCGAATCAAGGACTGGATGCGCTGTATGACCGTTTTATTTTGCGTCTGGTGGTCGAGCCCATTCAGCAGGCCGGCAATTTTCATCAGCTGCTACAAGCCAAACCGGGCAGTGCTCATTTACAGCTTGATGAACCGCTTAAAATTACCCAGGCCGAGCTGGCCGAGTGGCGTGAGCAGATTCATCAGGTTGAGCTGCCAGCTTTGGTATTCCAGGTGATTGATCTGATTCGCCAGTATTTACAGCAGCATGTCGATGGCCTGTCGGTCTATATTTCTGACCGGCGTTGGCAACGTGTGGCCTATCTGCTTAAAGCTGCGGCATTTTTAAATGGCCGCTCACAGGTCTTGGTCAGTGATCTGTATCTCCTGAAATCCTGCCTGTGGAATCGGCTGGAAGATATTCCGGAGATGCACAAGCTGATTGATCAGGCCATTTTGGAGATTGGCTTGCATGCCGATTTGCAGCTAGAGTCACTAATTCAGCGCAAAGACGAGCTAGAACAGCAGATGCTGAACGCTTTTTACTATACCGATGATGTCTATGAAAGCTATCTGATTCAGGACAAGGAGTACTTAAGAGCAGTGACTCACCTAGATCATCATTATCAGGATAAAGTACTGTATTTGTTATTAAATAAAATGGAAAGCAAACAGGATTTCTTTGCTGTAGATGCTTCTGGTGAGGAAATTCGCGGCATCGTGTGTAATTTTAATGGCGGCCGGGTCTGTACCTTAAAAGGTGGCTATTATGGGCTGGAAGAAGTGGTCACGCCGTATATCAAATACCCGAAAGGCAGCGAACGCCGTGTGGTTGATGAAAAGCGAGTACAGCAACTGCATGAAGAACTTGATCAGCTACAAAATGCACTGAGTGAAGATTTGATCCTGTTACAGCAGCGTTTTGATGCCCAGTCAGTGCATTTTGATTCAGTCTTTGTTGCTGCCGCTGACAGTGCTCAGTTACAACAGCATGTGCAGCAGCAGTTACAGCGCTATCAGCTGCAACTGCAAGATTGCGCGCGGCTGGAACAGCTATGTCAAGGCTAGACCTGCAGCAGCATCAGCGCCAACATACAGCATTAGAGCAGTTGACCGGGCAGCTGTATCAGGAGCTGGCCGATTCCTCCTTAAAACACTGGCTGGATGATCAGAAAGTCAGTCAGCATCTGGATGATAAAGTCCGGGCCTGGGCCTATCAGGCCAAATCCAGTCTCGATCAGCAGCATCCTTATAGGGAAGTGCAGCAGCAACTGGAACACTGGCTGGCGCAGCCCTCCATCAATAGTGCCGAGTTTCAGCAGATGCAGGCGCAATATCAGGATTTTCAGGCTCAGCTGGGCCTGCCTGATTTAAGCCCGTTCTGGACTCAAAGCGCTACTTTCTCTGCCGGACAGCGCGAGCTACAGGCGCAGTTATTAACAGAAAAATGGCAACGTAAACTGACCGAGGCCATTGCCCATTGGGAATTTGAGCAGCTGGCCTTGCAGCGGGATGCTTTTCTGGATGAGATTCGCGATTTTCTCAGCCAGATGCAACGGCTGGCCAAATACAAAGATGCCACCGGCATCGAAACCGGTATTTTTATTGACTATTCCAGAGGTCAGTTACAACCACAGGATATCCAGCAGTTTGAGCAATGGGCCAGCTATTTGCAGGACGATCGCGAGCTGCAAGCCTTGTGCCAGAAAATAGGTTCCGCCCAGCCTGCACATTATCCGCGCCAGGCTGTGCAGCAGCACCGGCCCGAGCAGGAGCTGGAATTGCTGGAGCAGCATTGGCATGAAGAAATTACCGGTATTCAGCTGGCGCAGGATTTGAATCTGGCGCTGCCGAGCGAGCTGGCCTTATTGGCCGATCCTGATCTGGCGCTTTTATTTGACCTGAAATATCTGGAATCCAACCTGATGAGCTTTAACCTGCAAGGTCAGCACAGCAGCCGGGTGATTCAGGATCAAACAGCACGGCACAAGCGTCTGGGGCAAAAAGGTCCAATGATTTTGTGTCTGGACACCAGCGGTTCCATGCACGGCCAACCGGAGCTAATTGCCAAAGCCATGAGTCTGTATCTGGCAATTCAGGCCATGAAAGCCAAACGCCCGATGTATCTGATTAACTTTTCGACCCAGCTGACCAGCCTGAATTTACTCGAAGGCTATTCGCTGGATGATCTGATTCACTTTCTTAGCCAGTCTTTTCATGGTGGCACCGATGTCATTCCTGCTATCGAACACGCCTTGTCGATGCTGGCCCAGCCAAATTTTCACAATGCCGATGTGCTGGTGGTGTCCGATTTCATCATGGGGCAGTTACCGACAGAACTGATGGCCCAAGTCGAGCAGCAGAAACAGCAGGGCACCGGTTTTTATGCGGTAGCGATTGGTAACTTCCGTTTTGAACATCTGAATCAGGGCCTGTTCGATCATCAGTGGATTTATCAGTCCAAAGAACGCAAAGTGCGTTATCTGCCCAGTAACCGCAGTGACAGAGTGTCCAAATAGGCGCTGACCCCAATTGACAAGGAAATGAGCTCTGCGGAAAAAAGTGTGAGCAAATTGTCAGACAATATTTTTTAAAGTCACGATTTGCCAATTTTATGACGATTTTGGCAACTGGTTTCAATGCAGGGCTGGCTTAGTTTTGGTCTCATTCAGGTCGATGACCACGGTGTCTTGACCTAGCTCAAATGGACAAAACAAAGAGAATAGCCATGCAGATTGCTCAGTTTTTACCTCAGCCTGTTCGCCATTTTTTCAGCGAGACACCTTTTGATGCCGAGAAACAGTCGGCTGCCATCCCAATCCGGCATATGAAATTCGACTTTAAGGCCGAAGAAATTGATCCCAAATTTTACTTGAATGCCGAACTGGCCAGTGCCTATTTTGCCTCGCTGTCGATTTTCCTGACCTATGGTGAAGATTTGGTGATTGACACCGCGCGTTATCATCGTGAGCTGTTAAATGATCCTGTGCTGAAACAGCGGGTCACCTCCCTAATTGGTCAGGAGGCGCTACATTCCAGATTGCATGAAGAACTGAACGATGCCTTTCGGGATGCCGACCTGCCGGTTGAGCTGTTCCGTTCCTGGGCCAAATTCGTCTTTGATCACGGCTTTAACCGTTTGCCACAGCCGATGAAACTGTCACTGATGGCCGGTATTGAACATTTTACTGCGGTACTGGCCGAGTACATGATGAATCATGAGGAAATTTTCTTCCAGTCGCATGATGAAAAGCAGCGTGCCATCTGGATGTGGCACATGCTGGAAGAATCGGAGCACAAAGACATTGCCTATGATGTGTTCCAGTCTTTATCCAACAGTTATGGCTTGCGCATTGCCGGTTTCTTCCCGGCACTCATCACCATCCTGGTGCTGATTTCCATCGCCTCGCTGCTGGTGTCGTTTTATCGCAAACCGTCCAATCTGCTTAGCCTGAGTTACTGGAAAGACCTGCCGCGTAGCATCAAGCTGATTTTTGGTCTGCAAGATGGCGTGTATGGCAGTAGCTGGGCGCATATTCTGGATTATCTGCGTCCCGGTTTTCATCCGAATGACCATGATACTTCGGCCTTTTTAGCCTATTACAAGGAACGTTTGCTGCATCCGGAAAGCGGGGTGTTAACGCCGTATTTCGTCAAGGAATTTACCCCGGCGCTCAAAGTGTAAGGATGAAGAAGGATGATGGGATTATTTGCAAAAAAAGTGCGACTGAGCCAGCAGGCCTATGCGGTGGTGACCGGTGCAGGCAGTGGGATTGGACGCAGTTTTGCGCTGGAACTGGCCAGGCGTGGTGGCAGCGTGATCTGTGCCGATATCAATCTGGCGGCGGCTCAAGCAACCGCCAAGCAGATTGAACACCAGTTTGCGACTGCGGCCTTTGCGTTGCAATGTGATGTGGGTGTGGCCGAGCAGGTGCAGCAACTGGCTGAACAGTCTGAACAGCTGTTGGGCCATCCGGTGACTTTGCTGATCAATAATGCCGGTGTGGGGCTGGGTGGCAAGTTTGATGAAGTCAGCCTGGCCGACTGGCAATGGTGTATGCAGGTCAACTTATGGGGCGTGATCCACGGTTGTCATTATTTCGTACCGAAACTGAAACAGCAGGGTGGTGGTGCGATTATTAATGTCGCTTCGGCTGCTGGTTATACCGCAGCGCCGGAAATGACCGCCTATAACGTCAGCAAGTCCAGCGTACTGGCCTTGTCTGAAACCCTGTCTGCCGAGTTACGTGGCGCCAATATTCGCATCAATGTGTTATGCCCAACGCTGGTGCCGACCAATATCATGAAAAATGGCCGTTTGCCTGCGCATTATTCGGGACTGGCAGATCATTTGCTGACCCATCATGCCTTTGTCAGCTGTGAGCAGGTGGTAGCGCAGACCTTAAACAATTTAGACCGGGGCGAGCTGTATACCATTCCACAGCCAGATGCCAAACTGTTCTGGTGGTTCAAGCGTGCCGCGCCGCGTTTATATACCAAGCTGCTGGGTGTGGGTTATCCATTATTCAATAAATATGTACAAAAATCCTGAGTAGAAAAAAATGAAACAAGATGATCAAGTCACGTTGCAAACGGTCGCTGAGCCGGCCGATCTTGTGCTCAAAAAGCCTAGTCGAAAAGCCAAAAGTGCCAGTGCAGCATCAGCAAGGGCAGGGGCCAATCAGCCAAATTCTCAAACAACTGAGCAGCGCGGTAGATCAACTACTATGCCAAGCCGGGTCTATGACACCATTATTATTGGGGCGGGTATTTCCGGTCTGGCAGCGGCCTATAAACTGAATCAGGCTGGCTATCAGGATTATCTGGTGCTGGAAAAAGCCGGCCGGGTAGGAGGCACCTGGCGGGACAATACCTATCCGGGTTGTGGTTGTGATGTGCCCTCGGCCTTATATTCTTTTTCCTTTGCGCCAAGTCATGGCTGGAGTCATTTATTTGCCAAGCAGCCGGAAATCCTGCGTTATCTGGAAGATGTGGCGACCCGTTTTCAGCTATATGCCAAGATTGAATTTCATAATGAACTGCAAGATGCACGCTGGAATGAGACTGAACAGATGTGGGAGCTCAACACCAGCAAAGGGCGATATCGGGCCAGAACCGTGATTTTCTCTACCGGCCCGATTACCGAGCCGCAACTGCCGAAAATTAAAGGCATCGACAGTTTTAAGGGAGAAATGTTCCATTCGGCACGCTGGAACCATGCCTATGACCTGCGTGGTAAACGCATTGCGGTCATTGGCACCGGCGCCTCGGCCATTCAGTTTATTCCGAAAATTCAGCCTCTGGCCAAAGAGTTATATATTTTCCAGCGTACAGCGCCGTGGGTCCTGCCAAAGCCTGATCTGCCTCTGAATCAGGTGATGAAAAGTACACTGGCCAAGTTTCCGGTCATCCAGCAGCGTTGGCGCGGTGCGGTATCGCAATCTTTGAATCTGATTAATTTTGGCCTGCGTCATCCACCTTTGTTGGAGCCCGTGAATGTACTCAGCCGGCAGCTGTTAAAATTACAGGTCAAAGATCCGGCTTTACGTCAGGCGGTTACCCCCAATTTTTCGGTCGGCTGTAAGCGTTTACTGTTTGCCAATGATTATTATCCGGCCTTGCAGGCCCCGAATAGCACTTTAATTCCGCATGGCTTGGTGGAAATTGAAGGCAATACGGTGATTTCCGCCAATGGTGACCGGCAGGAGGTCGATGTGATTATCTGGGGAACGGGCTTTGAGGTGTCACATCCACCGATTGGTCGCCGTGTGCAGAATGCCCAAGGCCAACGACTGTCCGAGCTGTGGCAGAGCAGTTCACCCGAAGCCTTTTTGGGCACCAGTATCCAGCATTTACCCAATGCCTTTTTGGTGCTCGGGCCGAATATTCTGGTCTATGATTCCTTTATTGGCATTGCCGAAGCGCAACTGGACTATATTGTCAGTGGTTTATTGCAAATGAAAGCCAAGGGCTTAAAGCGCATTGAAATCAAGCCGGATGTGCTGAAATACCACAATGCCAAAGTACAGACTCATGTGCAGAAAACTGTGTTTAACCGTGGCGGCTGTCAAAGTTATTATCTGGACCAGAATGGTCGCAACTTTGCCGCCTGGCCGTGGTCACTGGCCGAGTTAAAGCGACGTTTACAGCGCCTAGATCTGGAGCATTATCAGGTAGCTTAACGTACTTTTGCGCTGAATATTGGCGTTGCCTCGGTCTGGTCGAAACGCGCATTTAGTTTGAATGTCCATAAAAAAACCACCCAAACGGGTGGTTTTTTCGTCGTTGAACGCGAACCGGATTAACGGTTGATGTCGCGTTGAACTTCGCCAGTGTAAAGCTGACGAGGACGACCGATCTTGTAAGGACCGCTGTGCATTTCTAACCAGTGGCTGATCCAACCAACTGTACGTGCAAGCGCGAAGATCACAGTAAACATTTCTGTCGGGATACCAATCGCTTTCAGGATGATACCAGAGTAGAAGTCTACGTTTGGATACAGGTTACGCTTGATGAAGTATTCGTCAGAAAGCGCGATACGCTCAAGTTCCATTGCTAACGCTAATTGTGGATCGTTGATACCTAATGCACCAAGAACTTCGTCGCAAGTCTCTTTCATTACTTTCGCGCGTGGGTCGAAGTTTTTGTAAACACGGTGACCGAAGCCCATCAGTTTAACTTCTTTAGTCTTCACTTTTTCCATGAAGCCAGCAACGTTTTCTACAGTGCCGATTTCATCCAGCATCTTAAGAACTGCTTCGTTCGCACCACCGTGCGCAGGACCCCAAAGTGCAGAGATACCCGCAGCGATACAAGCATAAGGGTTAGCACCGGTAGAACCCGCTAAACGTACTGTAGACGTAGACGCGTTTTGCTCGTGGTCAGCGTGAAGAGTGAAGATACGGTCCATTGCTTTGGCAAGAATCGGGTTCACTTTGTAGTCACGGTCTGCAGGTGTAGCAAACATCATGTACAGGAAGTTTTCAGCGTAGCTTAAGTCGTTACGTGGGTAAACGAATGGTTGACCCACAGTGTACTTGTAGCTCCAAGCCGCTAAAGTAGGAATCTTCGCGATTAAACGGATCGCAGTGATTTCACGGTGGTTAACATCTTCGATGTCCAGGTTGTTGTGATAGAACGCAGATAATGCACCCACAACACCAACCATGATCGCCATAGGATGCGCATCACGACGGAAACCGTTATAGAAGCGGCTAACTTGGTCGTGAACCATGGTGTGGTTACGAACTTTTGCGTCAAATTCTTCTTTTTGCTCAGCTGTTGGAAGCTCGCCGTTTAATAACAGGTAGCAAGTTTCCAGGTAATCAGCTTTAGTCGCCAATTGATCAATCGGGTAACCGCGGTGTAACAGAACACCTTTGTTACCGTCAATGAATGTGATCTTAGATTCACAAGAAGCTGTCGCCATAAAACCAGGATCAAAAGTAAAGTGACCTGCAGCCAACACATCCTTAACGTCAATTACATCTGGGCCCAATGTGCCGCTGTAAATTGGTAATTCAATTTCTTTGCCATCAAGCTGTAAAACGGCTTTCTTGCCAGTTGCTTCAGACATTCAATAGATCTCCTGTCCTGGTGAATGTTGATCTGACTCGTAGTATCAATCTTTTAATGCGCGAATCAGACGGATCGAAAATTTGCTATAAGATTAGTGTGTACTGAAATTTTGTCAATTATACTTATGGATAAAAAGTGACGCTGACACAGCAGCTTAGTCAAAAAATATTCGTATGAAAAACTGAGTAAAATCACAGCACCGACGCGCTATAATAAGTCAAATTCCCGGACAGGTGCAGAAAAAAATAATAGGAATGCTTTAATTGTAAGCAATTTTTTAGCGTTAAAAGCTCTTGAAAAGCCAGGCTGCTGGAATTTTAAGCTTTCCGAAATGTATCTGTTTTTCATAACTTAGCTGGGCTTTGCCGGTTCTGCTGCTGCTTGGTTATTCATAAATAAAAGCGCTAAGTCTGTCATTTTTTTAGGTTTAACTGGTTAAAAAATAGCTGATTAAATCAGCCATTCAGCCAGTTCACTTGTTCTGATGCGCTGAAATTGCAAGTAAAGTCAGAGCAATCTGTCAGCTTTTGCAAGACTCAAAATCCAAATGCCGGCCTGAAGCGGGAAGCACGGGCAGGGCGCTGAAAATATTTCATGTTGTTTTCCTGATAGCGAATATTCAAGGAAAAAATATTCAGGCACCCAAAGATAAAGTGAAAAGATTCAACAATATAGTGTCTAGACATTTACTGTGCTGCTTTAGTCTAAATATTTCAGTCCGGTGAAAATTGCAATTATAGCTAAAACCAATAGCAGAAATATAAAATAAATTAATAAAAAACAGTGAGATGATGCCTTAAAGATGTATCCGGTTGATGTGTTTCAAAAATTACCTATTTGTTAATGATTCTTATTTAAGGATTTTTTGTTCAAAAAGCCCAGTGCGGTTGTTTGTATTTTAATAGTTGACGTTTTATAATTCAGTGTCGTTTTGAATATAGGCATTCGAATGCCTAGCAATGCCAGCTTTCCTTCGAATTAATTCCAACAAACTCCGGATGGAGTTTTTACTTACAGGATGCCCGCTGTGAAAAGCAACAGACCTGTCAATTTGTCCATGGGTCAAGTTTTATCAGTAAACTTAAAATCACCTGTGGCTATTGCATCAATTTTACACCGTCTTTCAGGTGTCATCGTATTTTTACTCGTACCGGTACTTCTTTGGTTATTAGACAAGTCTTTGTCTTCGCCAGAAGGTTTTGCAGAAGTACAGGAAATCTTTAACGGTTTCTTTGTCCGCTTTATCGTATGGGTATTTGTAGCCGGATTAATCTATCACTTCATCGCTGGTGTCAAGCATTTACTTGCTGACCTTGGTGTTGCAGAGGAACTGCAAAGTGGTCGTGTTGCAGCTACTATCGCATTAGTCTTGTCTGCGATTGGTATTCTCGCAGCCTTTGTATGGATTGTTCTCTAATGAAAAGTGCTACAGGTTTAACGGGTTCAGGTTCTCGCGACTGGTTTATCCAGCGCGTAAGTGCTGTTGTTCTTGCTGTTTATACCGTTGTGGTATTTGGTTGGATTCTGCTGAATGGCGGATTTAACTTTGAACAGTGGTACGGCTTTATGATGACATTACCAATGAAGATTTTATCTTTATTGGCAGTCTTATCTCTTGTTGCACACGCATGGATTGGTATGTGGCAGGTATTCACAGATTACGTGACTACTCGTCAGATGGGTCCTTCAGCTTCAGGTTTACGCCTAGTGCTGACTTCAGCAGTGATTATTGCTGTTTTTGCATATGCAATCTGGGCAATCCAGATTTTCTGGGCGAATTGATAGGAAGATATCATGGGCGCGATTAACCCTAAAGAAGATTATTCAAACATTCCACACCAATTTTTTGACGCAGTCATCGTTGGTGGTGGTGGTTCAGGTATGCGTGCATCTTACCAACTTGCTCAAGCGGGTTTGAAAGTTGCGGTACTGACCAAAGTATTCCCAACACGTTCGCACACGGTTGCGGCGCAAGGTGGTATTGGTGCATCTCTTGGTAACATGCAAGAAGATAACTGGCACTACCACTTCTATGACACAGTTAAAGGTTCTGACTGGTTAGGCGACCAAGACGCGATCGAATTCATGACGCGTGAAGCGCCACAAGTGGTTTATGAATTAGAACACTTGGGTATGCCATTTGACCGTAACGCAGACGGTACAATTTACCAGCGTCCATTCGGTGGTCACTCTGCAAACTACGGTGAAAAAGCTGTGCCACGTGCATGTGCTGCTGCTGACCGTACAGGCCACGCGCTGCTTCACACGCTTTATCAAAGCAACGTGAAAATGGGGACTCAATTCTTCGTTGAATGGATTGCACTTGACTTAATCCGTAACGAAGCAGGCGACGTACTGGGTGTAACTGCAATTGACCAGGAAACAGGTAAAATTGCGGTATTCCAAGCCAAAGCGACGCTATTCGCTACTGGTGGTGCAGGTCGTGTTTACCGTGCATCTACTAACGCGTATATCAACACGGGTGACGGTCTTGGTATGGCTGCTCGTGCAGGTATTCCATTACAGGATATGGAATTCTGGCAATTCCACCCAACAGGTGTTGCGGGCGCAGGCGTATTGTTAACGGAAGGCTGTCGTGGTGAGGGTGGTATCCTTCGTAACGATTCTGGCGAACCGTTCATGGAACGTTATGCTCCAACTTTAAAAGACTTGGCGCCACGTGACTTCGTATCACGCTCTATGGACCAGGAAATTAAAGAAGGCCGTGGTTGTGGTCCGAACAAAGACTACATCTTGCTGGATATGACGCACCTGGGTGCTGACACGATCATGAAACGTCTGCCATCTGTATTCGAGATTGGCAAGAAATTCGCGAACGTTGACTGTACTAAAGAGCCAATTCCGGTTGTACCAACAATCCATTACCAAATGGGTGGTATTCCGACCAACATTCATGGTCAGGTTGTTGTTCCAGAATCTCGTGAAACGACTCCACTGGTTGCCAACTACGACAAAGACACTGACACATATTCTACAAATGCGGAAGGTCGTGACTTTGCGAAACCTGTAAAAGGTTTCTATGCAATTGGTGAATGTTCATGTGTATCTGTACACGGTGCAAACCGTTTAGGTACTAACTCACTGCTTGACCTGGTGGTATTTGGTAAAGCGGCTGGTCAACATATCATTGAGTATGTAACTAAACAGCACGATGGCGAGTACGAACCACTACCTACAACTGTACTTGAAAACACGCTGAACCGTATTCGTAAACTTGACGAATCAACTTCAGGTGAAAACGCTCAAGAAGTTGCGGATGCAATTCGTAACATCGTTCAGGATCACGCAGGTGTATTCCGTACTTCAGCATTGCTTGAAGAAGGTGTGAAACAGATTCTTGCGCTTGAACCACGTGTTCGCAATATCCACCTGAAAGACAAATCTAAAGTCTTCAACACTGCACGTGTAGAAGCATTAGAAGTTGAAAACCTATACGAAGTCGCAAAAGCAACCTTGATTTCTGCTGCTGCGCGTAAAGAATGTCGTGGTGCGCACACTGTTGTAGACTTTGAATTACCACCAGATCACCCGACTTATTCTTATGGTCGTCGTGATGATGAGTGGATGAAGCACACTCTGTGGTTCTCTGCAGACAACCGTCTTGAGTACAAACCAGTACGTTACAAGCCGCTTTCTGTTGCAGCTATTCCACCTAAACCACGTACATTCTAATCAGGAGAAACAAGATGAGTAGAGGTACTCGTACATTTCATATCTACCGCTATGATCCTGATAAGGATAAAGCACCGTACATGCAAACATTCAAGCTGGAATTGACTGATAAGCATCGTATGTTGCTTGACGCACTTTTGGCGTTGAAAGTACAAGACGAAACTTTAACGTTCCGTCGTTCTTGCCGCGAAGGTATTTGTGGTTCTGATGGTGTAAACATCAATGGTAAAAACGGTTTGGCGTGTCTTTGGAACCTGAACGATTTACCAAATGAAATCACCATTCGTCCATTACCAGGTCTGCCAGTGATCAAAGACCTGGTTGTTGATATGAATCAGTTCTACGACCAGTACAACAAGATTCAGCCATTCTTGATCAACAACCAGCCTGCGCCACCAAAAGAGCGTTTACAGTCTCAGGAAGACCGTGAGCACCTAGATGGCCTGTATGAATGTATTTTATGTGCATGCTGTTCAACTTCATGCCCATCATTCTGGTGGAACCCGGACAAATTCCTGGGTCCTTCAGCGCTGTTGAATGCTTACCGCTTCATCATCGATTCACGTGATACTGCAACTCAAGAGCGTCTGGCGCGTCTTGACGACCCGTTCTCGCTGTTCCGTTGTAAAGGCATCATGAACTGTGTGTCAGTTTGTCCGAAAGGTCTGAACCCAACCAAAGCAATCGGTCACATCCGTAACATGCTTCTGGATACTGCAGGTTAATCTGAACGCCAGTTTGGTGAACTCAAAAAAGCACATCTCCGGATGTGCTTTTTTTATGCTGCTTTATTGAACACTTGAGTGGGGTTGGTCTGATGAGATGCATTGCTGCATACAAACTGGGTATGAAAAGTGCAGGTGAATAGTTTTAAATCAATCCTCTACAAAAGTGTAATAGAGTGATGGTATTTTGTTTTAATACGCCCAGAAATGGGGCATGAGACTGCAAAAAGTGGTGCAAGATGTTATTATATAACGCAAGTTGAAGAGGGCAGATTGAAAGATGTGCTCTCTTTTGTTTTATGAAATAAAGAAGCCGTTGGACTTTGGTCTTAATTGCTTCTAATTATTAAATAAAGCACCATATGTTAGAGCAAAATATGTTTCTTGTATTTCGCCAATTTATAGGAGGTATACGTCAAAAAAATCAATTGAGAGTTGGAGATCATGTTACGATTAATAAACTTCTATATTTGAAAATTGAGGTTGAATTTATGTACATTTTTTCAACATTTAAAGAGATGTAGAAAGCCAGAAATTAGAGTAAACCTATTTAGAAAAGCTAATTTGCCGAATTAATTTTTCTAAGTCGATTTGCAAAAAAAATTGCTCGGTTTTGGCCGAGTATAAAATGAGTGATGATGCCAATCAGGGCGTTATGATTCATTATTCACATTGGGTAGTCCTAATGTAGTGATAACGCCTCATGACAGTTGTCGAATGGGGACGAATGTCATGTTACCAATTTGACATTATCAATCATGGGTTTTGCTTAAAAAGCATCCTGAAAAATGTTTTTGCAATAGGAAATGGGTCCACAAATGCAAGAAGTTGCTGACGCTCTGCGTCTTGACACTGAACTTTCCGCTGATAGTGCAGCGTATATTGAAGAACTTTATGAGCAGTATTTAACGTCTCCAGAGTCAGTTGGTGAAGACTGGAGAGTGTACTTCGATAAATTCCCAAAAGGTGATCAACCTCATAGCAATGTACGTGAGCAATTCCTTTTATTGGGTCGCAACTCAAATCGTATTCAGTCTGTGGCTCAAAGCGCGGTAAGCTCTGAGCATGAACGTCGTCAAATAGGCGTCCTGCAACTGATCGCAGCGTATCGTAATCGTGGTCACCAAAAAGCAAAATTAGATCCGCTAGGTTTGGCAAAACGCGAAGAAGTGCCAGATCTTGATCTTGCTGCGCACGGTTTAACCAAATCTGATTTAGATACCGTATTCAACACAGGCAACCTGGCGATTGGTAAAACAGATACCACGCTGGGCGAAATGGTTGAAGCGATGGAAGCAACTTACTGCGGTTCAATTGGTGCAGAGTACATGCACATTGTTGACACCAAAGAGAAACGCTGGATTCAACAGCGTCTTGAAAGTGCCCGTGGTCAGTATGGCTTCAATGCAGAACAGAAAAAACACTTCCTTGAGCGTTTAACTGCCGCTGAAGGTCTGGAAAAATATTTAGGTAATAAATACGTTGGTGCAAAACGCTTTGGTGTGGAAGGTGGTGAATCTTTCATTCCAATGGTTAACGAACTAATTCAACGTGCCGGTGCGGTTGGTTGTAAAGAAGTCGTGATTGGTATGCCGCACCGTGGCCGTCTGAACTTGCTGGTTAACATCATGGGTAAAAACCCGGCTGACCTGTTTGGCGAGTTCGAAGGTAAATCTTTACACAAGAAAGGTTCGGGTGACGTTAAGTACCACCAAGGTTTCTCATCTAACGTAATGACCCCAGGTGGCGAAGTTCACTTGGCATTGGCGTTTAACCCGTCGCACCTTGAAATTGTTGGACCTGTGGTTGAAGGTTCGGTACGTGCCCGTCAAGTACGTCGTAAAGACATTGGTGGCGATGACGTATTGCCATTAATCGTACACGGTGATGCTGCATTTGCAGGTCAGGGCGTGAACCAGGAAACTTTCCAGATGTCACAAACACGCGGTTATACCGTGGGTGGTACTGTGCACATCGTAATTAACAACCAGGTTGGTTTCACTACCTCTGATCCACGTGATGCGCGTTCTACAGAATACTGTACCGACATCGCGAAAATGGTTCAGGCGCCAGTATTCCACGTGAATGGTGATGATCCTGAAGCGGTAATCTTCGTAACGCAATTGGCACACGACTTCCGTCATACTTTCCGTAAAGACGTAGTGATTGACCTGTTCTGTTACCGTCGTCGTGGTCACAACGAAGCGGATGAGCCATCTGCAACCCAGCCACTGATGTATCAGGTGATCAACAAGAAAGCCACTACACGTACTTTGTATGCAGACCAACTGGTACAACAGGGCGTATTAGATCGCGCTGCTGCAGACCAAATGGTTGAAGACTACCGTGCCGATCTTGAAGCAGGTAATCACGTTGCCAATGCGCTGGTTCTTGAACCGAACAAGAAAATGTTTGTGGACTGGACGCCGTACCTGGGCCATGAATACACTGACGAATGGGATACCACTTTCCCGGCTGAGCGCTTAAAAGAGCTTGGTGAAGGCATGCGTAAACTTCCAGAAGGTTTCGTGATGCAGCGTCAGGTGTCTAAAGTGATTGACGAACGTCTGAAAATGCAGACCGGCGAAATGCCGCTGAACTGGGGTGCTGCTGAAACTCTAGCCTATGCAACACTGCTAGATCAGGGTTACCTGGTACGTATTACTGGTGAAGACGTAGGTCGTGGTACCTTCTCGCACCGTCATGCCAAACTGCATAACCAGGTTGATGGCGAAACTTATATTCCATTGTGCCATGTGAAAGAAAACCAGCCGCGTTTTGCTTTATATGACTCGCTATTGTCTGAAATGGCGGTACTGGCATTTGAATATGGTTATGCGACCACGATTCCACACGGTCTGATCATTTGGGAAGCACAATTTGGTGACTTCGCTAACTGTGCGCAAGTGGTGATTGACCAGTTCATCGCCTCTGGTGAAACCAAGTGGGAACGTGTATGTGGTTTAACCATGTTGCTGCCACACGGCTTTGAAGGTCAGGGTCCGGAACACTCATCTGCACGTTTAGAACGTTTCTTACAGCTGTGTGCTGAAGATAACATGCAAGTGATTACTCCGACTACACCAGCACAGATTTTCCACGCTTTACGTCGTCAGGCAATTCGTCCAATCCGTAAGCCAATGATTGTGATGTCACCGAAATCATTGCTGCGTCACAAACTGGCAACTTCATCTCTTGATGAGCTGGCAACTGGTACTTTCCAGACTGTGATTGACGAAATCGACAGCAACATCAACAAGGCCGACGTGACCCGTCTGGTACTTTGTGGTGGTAAAGTGTATTACGACCTGCTTGAAAAACGTCGTGAAAAAGAATTGAACAACACGGCAATTGTTCGTATTGAACAGTTGTATCCATACCCAGAACAACGCATTGCGGAAATTCTTGAAGCTTATCCAAACGTGAAAGAACTGGTTTGGACTCAGGAAGAACCGAAGAACCAAGGTGCTTGGTTGTTCATCGCGCCGCGTTTATATGATGATGTGATGAAAGCTGGTAAACAGGTTCGTATCAGCTTTGCTGGTCGTGAGGCTTCTGCCGCTCCAGCGTGTGGTTCACCATATTTGCATGCAAAACAACAAGCTCAGCTCATCAATGACGCGCTTGCGATCGTAGCTGAATAACAGGAGATTCGAAGTAATGGCAACCGAAATTAAAGCACCGGTATTTCCAGAGTCAGTTGCAGATGGAACAATCGCGACTTGGCACAAACAACCAGGTGAAGCAGTATCACGTGATGAAGTGATCTGTGACATCGAAACTGACAAAGTTGTTCTGGAAGTTGTAGCTCCTGCAGACGGTACGATTGCTCAAATCATTAAAAATGAAGGCGATACTGTACTTTCAAATGAAGTGATTGCACAGTTTGAAGAAGGTGCTGCATCTGGCGCTGCGCAAACTCAAGCAGTTCAGTCTGAAGAGAAAGTTGAACAGGCGGCTGCGAAAACTGAAGCAGGTGCAGCACCTGTAGTTGAGCGTGCTCAACCTGTTGCGGACCAGGCACCAGCAGTGCGTAAAGCATTGACTGAAACCGGTATCAACGCTGCTGACGTACAAGGTACAGGCCGTGGCGGTCGCATCACTAAAGAAGATGTGGCCAACCACCAGGCGAAACCAGCAGCTGCGCCTTTAACTGCAGCAGTAGGCGAGCGTATCGAGAAACGTGTTCCTATGACGCGTTTACGTAAGCGTGTAGCTGAACGTTTACTTGCAGCGACTCAAGAAACTGCAATGTTGACGACGTTCAACGAAGTGAACATGAAACCAATCATGGAAATGCGTAAGCAATATAAAGACGCATTTGAAAAACGCCACGGTGCGCGTCTTGGCTTCATGTCATTCTTCGTAAAAGCTGCGACTGAAGCGCTAAAACGCTACCCAGCAGTAAATGCATCAATTGATGGCGACGATATCGTTTATCACGGTTACTATGACATCGGTGTAGCTGTATCTTCTGACCGTGGTCTGGTGGTTCCTGTATTACGTGATACAGACCGTATGAACTACGCTGAAGTTGAATCTGGCATTGGTGCTTATGCTGCGAAAGCGCGTGAAGGCAAACTTGCGATTGAAGACATGACTGGCGGTACATTCACCATTACTAACGGTGGTACTTTCGGTTCACTGCTGTCTACGCCAATTCTGAATACACCACAAACGGCTATTCTGGGTATGCACAAAATCCAGGAACGTCCTATGGCAGTCAATGGTCAGGTTGAAATCTTGCCAATGATGTATTTAGCGCTGTCTTATGACCACCGTTTAATCGATGGTAAAGAAGCGGTAGGTTTCCTTGTAACAATCAAAGAATTGTTAGAAGAGCCAGCTAAACTTATCCTTGACTTATAATTTATTAATTAAAAATCTCTCCTAACCCCTCTAAAAAAGAGGGGAAAGGTTCCCTCTTGAGCAAAAGGGGGGATTTAGAGAGATTGATTGGAGATAAAAATGTCTCAACAATTTGATTTAGTTGTTATTGGCGGTGGTCCAGGCGGTTATGAAGCAGCCATTCGTGCGGCTCAGCTTGGTTTTAAAGTGGCATGTATCGAAAAACGCATCCACAAAGGTAAACCATCTTTAGGTGGTACCTGCTTAAACGTGGGCTGTATCCCGTCTAAAGCGCTGCTTGATTCTTCACACCGTTATGAAGATACCGTTCATCACCTGGCTGATCATGGTATTACTACAGGTGAAGTAAACTTTGACCTGTCTAAATTACTGGCACGTAAAGACAAGATTGTTGACCAGTTGACTGGCGGTATTGACCAGTTGCTGAAAGGCAATGGTATCGAATGGTTAAAAGGTACTGGTAAATTACTGGCGGGTAAGAAAGTTGAGTTTGTTCCTCACGAAGGTGAAACTCAGATTCTAGAACCAAAATACGTAATTCTTGCGTCTGGTTCTGTACCTGTGAACATTCCGGTTGCTCCTGTTGATCAAGACATTATTGTTGATTCTACTGGCGCGCTTGAGTTCCCTGAAGTACCAAAACGTTTAGGTGTAATTGGTGCCGGCGTGATCGGTCTGGAGCTTGGTTCAGTATGGCGTCGTCTAGGTGCTGAAGTTGTTGTATTTGAAGCAATGGATGCCTTCTTGCCAATGGCGGATAAAGCGCTGGCAAAAGACTACCAGAAACTGCTGACCAAACAGGGTCTGGATATCCGTGTAGGCGCGAAAGTGTCTGGCACTGAAGTCAACGGTCGTGAAGTAACTGTAAAATACACCCAAGGCGGCGAAGAGAAAGAACAGACTTTCGACAAGCTGATCGTGTGTGTGGGTCGTCGTGCTTATGCTGAAGGCTTACTGGCTGATGACTGTGGTATCAAACTGACTGAACGTGGTCTGGTTGAAGTGAACGACTGGTGTGCGACTTCTGTTGAAGGCGTATACGCAATTGGTGACTTGGTACGCGGTCCAATGCTGGCACACAAAGCCATGGAAGAAGGCGTAATGGCAGTTGAACGTATTCACGGTCATGCTGCTCAAGTGAACTATGACACCATCATCTCTGTCATCTATACACACCCTGAAGCGGCGTGGGTAGGTTTAACAGAAGAGCAGGCCAAAGAAAAAGGTCATGAAGTGAAAACCGGTCAATTCGGTTTCGCAGTCAACGGCCGGGCTTTAGCTGCCGGTGAAGGTGCTGGTTTCGTGAAGTTCGTTGCCGATGCTAAAACAGATCGTTTACTGGGTATGCACGTGATTGGACCTGCGGCGTCTGACATTGTTCACCAAGGTATGATCGCGCTTGAATTTGTATCTTCAGTTGAAGATTTACAATTAATGACATTCGGTCACCCAACCTTCTCTGAGGTGGTGCACGAAGCAGCACTGGCCGTCGATGGACGTGCCATCCACGCGATTCAGCGTAAGCGTAAATAAATAAAAAAAGAGCGGTTTCGACCGCTCTTTTTCATTTGGTGGTTGTTTTTGTTTGAATAATCATCTAAAACTAAAACGATAAAACTGTATAAATGTTAATACTCACGACGATGGATGTTGGAGTTTTAGCGAGTCATAAAAAAACGTGAAAAGTAGTAAAAGGTAAATAAATGAATCTACATGAGTACCAAGCCAAAGCGCTATTAAAAAAATATGGTATGCCGGTGCAGGAAGGTCTGCTTGCAACCAATGCAGATGAAGCAGTACAGGCATTTGAACAGCTCGGTGGCAAATTCGCTGTCATGAAAGCCCAGGTGCATGCGGGTGGCCGTGGTAAGGCGGGTGGTGTGAAAGTGGTGAAATCGGCTGAAGAAGCGGCAGAGTATGCCAATCAGCTGATCGGTACTCGACTGGTCACTTATCAGACCGATGCCAATGGCCAGCCGGTGAACAGTATTCTGGTGGCCCAGGATGTCTATCCGGTAGAGCGTGAATTATATTTAGGTGCCGTGGTGGATCGTTCTAGCCGTCGCGTGACCTTTATGGCCTCAACCGAAGGTGGGGTCGAAATTGAAAAAGTCGCAGAAGAAACCCCAGAAAAAATTATTAAATTTGAAGTTGATCCTCTAGTCGGTTTATTACCATTTCAGGCACGTGAAGTTGCGTTTGCCCTGAACTTAAAAGATGGACAAATCAACCAGTTTGTCAAAATCATGACCGCGGCGTATCAGGCCTTTATTGAAAACGATTTTGCCCTGTTTGAAATTAACCCGCTGTCTGTACGTGAAAACGGTGAAATTTTATGTGTCGATGCCAAAGTTGGCATTGATTCCAATGCGCTGTACCGTTTGCCGGAAGTGGCGGCGCTGCGTGACAAGAGTCAGGAAAATGAGCGCGAACTGAAAGCCTCTGAGTTCGATCTGAACTATGTAGCGCTAGAAGGTAATATTGGCTGTATGGTCAATGGTGCCGGTCTTGCCATGGCAACCATGGACATCATCAAATTGTATGGTGGTCAACCGGCCAACTTCCTTGATGTCGGTGGCGGTGCAACCAAAGAGCGCGTGATTGAAGCATTTAAAATTATTCTGGCCGACAATTCGGTTCAGGGAGTATTAATCAATATTTTTGGTGGGATTGTACGTTGTGACATGATTGCGGAAGCGATTATTGCAGCAGTTCAGGAAGTCAATGTCAGCGTGCCGGTGGTGGTACGTCTGGAAGGAAACAATGCTGAGCTGGGGGCCAAATTACTGGATGAATCTGGCCTGACCTTAATTTCTGCAAATGGCCTGGCCGATGCTGCAGAAAAAATTGTTGCTGCAGTAAAAGCTTAAGGAGATGCATCATGAGCGTATTAGTAAATAAAGACACAAAAGTATTGGTTCAGGGCTTCACCGGTAAAAACGGAACCTTCCATTCGGCCCAGGCGCTGGATTATGGCACGCGTGTTGTCGGCGGTGTAACTCCAGGTAAAGGTGGTCAAACCCATTTAGACCTGCCAGTATTTAACACCATGAAGCAGGCGGTCCGTGAAACTCAGGCTGACGCTTCGGTGATTTATGTACCCGCACCTTTTGTACTGGACTCGATTGTTGAAGCGGTCGATGCCGGTATTGAACTGATTGTGGTAATTACTGAAGGTGTACCGACCCTAGATATGCTAAAAGCCAAACGCTATCTGGAAACCAATGGTAATGGTACACGCCTGATTGGCCCGAACTGTCCGGGTATTATCACCCCGGGCGAATGTAAGATCGGGATTATGCCAGGTCATATTCATCAGCCAGGGAAAATCGGGATTATCTCGCGTTCAGGAACGCTGACTTATGAAGCGGTTGCGCAAACTACCAAATTGGGTCTGGGCCAGTCAACCTGTATCGGCATCGGCGGTGATCCGATTCCGGGCATGAACCAGATTGACTGTCTGAAGCTGTTCCAGGACGATCCACAAACTGAAGCCATTATCATGATTGGTGAGATTGGCGGCACAGCCGAAGAAGAAGCAGCCGAATACATTCAGGCGCATGTGACCAAGCCTGTGGTGGGCTATATTGCCGGTGTAACCGCACCAAAAGGCAAACGCATGGGCCATGCTGGCGCGATTATTTCTGGCGGTAAAGGAACCGCAGAGGAGAAATTTGCTGCCTTTGAACGTGCCGGAATGGCTTATACCCGTAGCCCGGCCGAGCTCGGTTCAACCATGCTGAAAGTATTGCAGGACAAAGGTTTGGTGTAAAACCTAACTGACTAAAAAAACCCCCGTTCTTGGGGTTTTTTTATGGCAAAGAACATAGATAATGATGACGCTTCTATTGAGGAAAAAAGTAAAGCATACAAAACAAATAAAATGATTGTTTTGGTAATTGTGATTTACATCACACTTTAATAGAATATTGAACAATAATTATCAGAAACTTGAGAATTTATATGATCAAAATAACAACGATCATGCCGATTCAGTGTCTGTCGCTTTGCTCTTTTTTATTTTTTTCTTCTGCTCATGCCAATACGCTTGATCAGCAACGTGAGCACGCGGTGGAGATGGTTCGGTCCGGACAGGTGGTCTCTGGACTCAATCGCTTGCAGGCGTTATTAGCTCAATTTCCCACAGATCAAAAGTTAATTGCGGATTATCTGGTGTTGGCCTATGGGCAGCCTGCGGTACATCCACAGGATTTATACCGCCTAACGCAGCAGATTCAACCTAAAACCTTTCCTGCCTATGCTCAGGTCAGCGCCATCAAGGTGCTCCGTGATGCCAAGCAGTACGCTCAGGCCAAAGCGTATTTGGCCCGGTTTCAGCCTTTAAATACCCAGGCCAGCGGCAAAGTCTGGCACGCGGTACTGGAAGCCGAGTCGGGTCAGGCAGCAGCCGCTAAAACGTTGCTGAAAAACCTGCAATGGCAACAGCTTAGTGCCGATGACCTGAGTTTATTGTCTTATACCTATCGTATCCTGAATATGCCGGTACAAGCCTTGCAGGCAGCCGAAGCCGGATTAAAAAAGAAAAGCAGTATTGCAGGCCATGAACAATATGTGCTGGCGCTGATGCTTAATGGCAAGCATCATGCAGCAGAGCACTATCTGCTGCAACAACAGTTAGCACAGAGTCATCCTCGTTTGTTACTGCAAGTCAAACAGTACCAGTTTTCTACCCGGATTCAAAATGCAGTACAGGCCTATAAAACGGCACAACTGCGCAGTGAATATGCAAAGCCTATGCTGAGTTGGATGCGGTACTGGCCGATATGGCTGCACATGAACCACAGGTAGCAGCTGACGCTGAACTGCAGCGCGCATTCTATGCCAATTATCTGTACGCATTGGGACAGCGTAAGCGTCATCAGTAGGTCTTGAAAATTGTGCAACAACAGCATCAGCCAATTGCAAACTGGCCGGCTTATGTACGCCATGCGATTGCCGATGCCTATCTGGCTACCCGACAGCCGGAACTGGCTGAACCGGTGTATTTAAGCCTGTTTCAGGAAAAAAACTATGCAGACTATACGGTGTATGCCGGTTTGTATTATGCCTATATCGAACAGGAAAAATTCAAGCAGGCTGATCAGCTGATTCAGGGCATGGATCGTCAGTTACCGCGTTATCGTTATAGCGAGGCCAAAGGCGTGGACCGCAGTACCCATGAAGACCGGGAGCAGTATCTGGCTTTAAAAGGGCTGAACTATGCCTACCGCAACGAACATGCCAAAGCCGAGCAGTATTTTGAAACCCTGGTTTCAATTGCACCGAATAATCTGGCCTATCAGAACAATCTGGCGCAAATTCAGCGCTGGCGTGAAAAACCACTGACTTCCCAACAGACGCTGGAGCAGTGGAATGGCCTGGATCAGGTCAGTCAAATCACCCAGATTAACCAGATGCAAAATGCCCAAGCCCTGAATGATATTAGGGGCTGGCGTCAGCTGAATCAGGCCCTGTTACAGACGGCCGCAGATGATACCGGTGTGCAATTAAGCCGCAAAGAATTAAAGGACAGCGATCATTTCAGCATTCAGCATTCAGCATGAAAGTTATTTTTCTGAAAGTCGTTCTGATCAGGAACAGTTGCTGAACCGTTTAAAAGGTTCAGAAGAGCGTACCCATTGGACCCGTCTTAACAGCCCGTGGCTAAATGAGCATTATCAGGTTTTTATTGATCATCAGCATCGGCAGGGGCGTTTGCAGTTCGACCACTGGGATTTGTAATATGTACCCAAAGCCCTGTGTTATATTTATATGCCGGTAACGTTTAAAGGTCTCTGGAAACAGCGCTTGCGCTGGGCACAAGGCGGGATTGAAGTGCTGATTGCCTATGTGCCAAAACTTTTTATATGGCGCCTTAGACGGATGTGGCCGATTGTGATTGCGATCATCAGCGTGCTGTGGGCCTATGTGATTATGGGCATCTTTGTGCTGTATTTTTATGGGCTGTTTTTCCCCTTGCCGGGGGAGTGGGCGATTCAATCGATTCTGCCGCAGTGGTACGGGGTGATTTTGGGCCTGACCTGTTTGCTGCAGTTTCTGGTCAGCTTAATGATCGATCATCAATATGATAAAAACCGTACCTTGAGAACCTATTTCTGGGTGATTTGGTATCCGCTGTTTTTCTGGCTGATTACTACGCTGACCACGGTGGTGTCTGTACCTAAGACCTTGCTAAAAAAGCAGAAACGTGCACGCTGGGTCAGTCCGGACCGTGGTTTTACCAAGGAGCACGAGCATGGTTAAATTTAAAATGATTAAGGATGAAGCTCAGCTGGAGCTACCAGAATATATTGATGAGCCGCGCTATGTACGCAACAAGGCCGCAGGCTATGGATTGTTCTTTCTGGGCTGGTTGGCCTGGATCTGGTTATTCCTGCCTCTGATCACTATGTTGCTGTGGCTGTTTCAGGGCTATACCGTGTATGAGCAGCTATTTGTGATGTCGGCGCCGCAAAGCTCGTTCAGCCTGTTTTATCTGGGACTGGCGATTATGGTGTTTATTCTGATTCTGCTGATCTGGGCTGTGTATAACTGGCTGCGTTTTCGTGACAATGAGCGCCGGGCTTTTCCGGAGCATATTCAGACTGAGCAGCTGGCCGAAAGTTTTCAGGTCGACACAACTGAAATGGCACATTTGCAGCAGGCTAAAAATCTGACCTTACATTATGATGAAGATGGACAGCTGGAAAAATTTGAAGTTCATCAGCCGTTATCTTCATAGTTGAGTATTGAAAAACAGCCATAAAAAAACGCAGCCTTAGCTGCGTTTTTTTATTCACCTCATTTAAGTTGATGAAGTTTCCTGATTGATTTTCGGCTGAGATTTCAGGCTTTGGGTCAGACCGTTAATATCACCGCCATGAATACCCAGTTCACTCATCAGGCTGTCAATTAACGGCGCTTGCGAACGATAGCGCAGGGCACTGTTCACCACCTGATCAGACAGGGCCACTTGACCATGACTGTGTTCGCTGCCATCGACATGTGCGCTGCCCATCCCATTTAAACCATTGACGTGCAGAATCTTGATGTCATCAATATTTTCCATTGGCTTGACGCTTTCACGGATAATTTCTGGCAGGTATTTCAGCATGGCCAGACGTACCTGCATTTCGACCTGTTCCGTCGACAGGATGTTATTGGCTTCGTTGACTGCACGGGTACCTTCAGCATCAACCTGATACTGTTTTTCCATCGCTTGTGCCAGCAGGACTTTGGCATCGGCTTCACCACGCGCTTTTAAACGCAGCTGTTCTGCATTGGCTTCTGCGGTAATCCGCACCGCTTCCGCTTCATCGACCGCCGCCTGTTTGCCCGCTTCAGCAGCAACAGTAATGGCAATCGCATCTTTTTCAGCGGCCTGCTTGGCAGCCACCAGCTCGACTGCCTTGGCACGTTCTGCGCGCTGGGTTTCACGTACGGTAATCACTTCTTCTTCTGCTTTTACCGCTTGAGCACGGGCTAAATCGGCCTGCGCTTTGGCTTCAGATTCGGCACGGGATTTTTCCGCAATGGCAATGGCGCGGTCCTGTTCGGCCAGCTCAATGGTTTTCTTCTGTTCCACTTGGGCTTTTTGGACTAGCTGTTCTTTTAAAATATTTTCATTGGCGACATCACGTGCTGAGCCAATCCGTTTCAGTTCAATTTCACGTTCAGCAGCAATTCGGGCTTCTTCCGCTTCACGTTTTTTAGCTGCTTCCTGCGCTGCAATTTCAGCCAACTGTTCAGCACGGCGTACTGAAATTTCACGTTCTTGCTGTAACTTGGCATATTCTTCTTCACGTAGAATTTGCAGGCGCGCCTGTTCGGCTTCCAGGTTTTTGGCTTTAATGGCTAAGTCGGCATCCTGTTCAATGTCGTTACGTTTACGACGACGGTCTTCAATGGTTTCGGTCAGTTTGGTCAGACCTTCGGCATCGAAAGCATTTTGCGGGTTAAAGTAGCGGAAACTGGTCTGATCCAGTCCTGTTAAAGATACGGTTTCCAGTTCCAGACCGTTTTTAAACAGATCTTCCGATACCACCTGCTGTACTTTCTGCACGAAGTCGACGCGTTTTTCATGTAGTTCTTCCATCGCCATTTCTGCGGCTACGGCACGTAACGAATCAACAAATTTACCTTCGACCAGATTTTTTAATTCATTCGGTGACATGGTTTTTTGCCCCAGCGTTTGTGCTGCCGTGGCAATGGATTCAGCGGTCGGTTTAACCCGCACATAAAATTCGGCCATGACATCGACACGCATACGGTCGCGGGTAATTAGGGCCTGATCTTCAGCACGGCGCACTTCCAGACGCAGGGTGTTCATATTGACCGGAATAATTTCATGTAGCACCGGTAATACAATTGCACCACCGCCTAAAATGACATGCTCACCACCAAAACCGGTACGTACAAAGGAAATTTCCTTACTGGAGCGGCGATACAGACGGGCTAGGATTAAACCAATCACAAATAAGGCCAGGAAAATAATTCCGGCAATAATCAAGATGTTATACATATTTGAACTTAACATTGTTATCTCTTGTGTTTTTCAGTTGTTAATTTAAATGCATGGCATAAAAGCCAATTTTGGTTCTCCCCGTTAAAATTACGGATTGCCCCTGTTGAAAACTTTCATCCTGTTCCGGTTCTACCAGAATATAGTGGGTCAGACCATGCTGATCCTGCACTTTGGCTTCTGCCGGAGAATTGGGAGTAGCCACACCTAAAATGATGGTGGCTGTGCGGCCAATCAGCTCGTCACTATAAATGGCGGTGGTTTCATCTTGCGGTAAAATATGGGCAATCAGCATGGCGCTATAACGCACCAGAGGCATGCTTAGAAACAGACAGGCCGGTGCCATTATCCAGGCGGTAATATATTGTCCGGTCCATTGAAACAGTACAGATTGTAAAATCAGGCCAGACAGACCATATAAGGTCAGGAAAATAATCAGCCAGATCAGCAGCGGTACCCGACCAATGTACAGCCAGTCTAAAAACTGGACCAACAGGCCACTAGAACCATCAATATTCACTTCCACATCTTTATGCGGAATTAAGTCATCTGGCAGAAACTGGTCCAGAATGCCCTGACTGCCGCCACCGGCCAGTAACAGAAATACTTCCAGCAGGGCAAAGAAAAACAGCAGGCAGATACAGACACTAAAAATCAGATTGGAAGGGTGAGTGAGCAAATCCCACATAACTGAGTACTCTATTGTTCTGTTGTGTTTAAATTATTGATATTCAAAATATATATTATTATTGAATGCGCCTAGCATAGCATTAGGCCGCATTTTTGTCTAAAAAACCTGCATATTTTAGGCAAAAAAATACGCAATGATTGGGGTGATCATTGCGTAGAACAACGATTCTGCTTGCACAGTTTCGGTAAAGGAGAAATGTTATGAATTAGGATTGCTCCTAGAACATGTGAGTAGAATACGCCGGCATGCGGCAGGGTTCAGCAGCGTTCAGGTAAATTCATGTTAAAGATTGTTGCTTCTATAAAAATTGTGTGACATTTCTCTCCATATTTTCTCCATCATTGTAAACGTGGTATAAAAAAAGCCTTTCGCGAGGAAAGGCTTTTCAAGATCAGCATGGAGGCTTAGAAGCGGAACACACCTAAACCGGCTTTAACTTCATCTAAAGTGGCTTGAGTAATGTCGCGGCACTTATCGGTACCGGTTTTTAAGATATCCATGATGTAATCCGGATCTTTGGCCAGTTCTAAACGGCGTTCACGGATTGGACCAATCAGCTCTTTTAAAATACCTTCCAGACGTTTTTTCACGGTACCATCACCCAGACCACCACGGCGATAGTGCGCTTTTAATTCTTCCAGTTCTTCTTTGTTCGGATCGAAAGCATCTAGGTAGGTAAATACCACGTTGCCTTCAACCTGACCTGGATCTTCAATGCGGAGGTGGTTCGGGTCGGTGTACATGGCATTTACTGCTTTTTTAATGTCTTTGTCAGTAGCATCGAGCACAATAGTGTTGCCCAATGATTTTGACATTTTGGCTTTACCATCAAAACCAGGTAAACGGCCAACATTCGACAGCAGTGCTTTACATTCAGGCAGCAGGTCCTGACCTACCTGACGGTTAATGCGGCGTACAATTTCGTTGGTCTGTTCGATCATAGGAATTTGATCTTCACCCACGGGCACTACAGTCGCTTTAAACGCGGTAATATCGGCCGCTTGGGCAACTGGATAGCACAGGAAACCAGCTGGAATATCACGTTCAAAACCACGCATCTGAATTTCAGATTTAATGGTCGGGTTGCGCTCTAAACGTGCCACAGTGACAAAGTTTAAATACAGCATGGTCAGTTCATTCAAGGCCGGCAGGCAAGACTGAACACAAATGGTGGTTTTGGTCGGGTCAATGCCCACGGCCAGGTAATCGGTCGCCACTTCAATAATATTACGACGTACTTTTTCAAAGTTGTCGGCGTTATCAGTCAGGGCTTGAGCATCGGCAAGTAAAAGATGTTGATGGTGAGAATCCTGTAAACCTACACGTGAACGTAAAGAACCTACAAAATGACCGAGGTGAAGTTGTCCGGTTGGACGGTCGCCAGTCAAAATAACAGGACGATTATCTTGATTACTCATTATCTCTTCCAAGTCGTTGTTACGACATTTCTATACCGATGATTGGGCTACATTGTACGGCATAATATTTTTGAATGTCACGGGATAAGCCGAACAGAATCAACAATTGTCTGGAAATTTTAAAGATTTATTAATGAAGTAAATACAGAGTTTTGGAAGATTTCTCCTTAGAATAAGCCTAGAACACGATAAGGATAAAAATTATGGCGAGTAGCTTATTACTATTATTAGATGATATTGCCACTGTTTTAGATGATGTGGCGGTCATGAGTAAAATGGCCGCAAAGAAAACGGCCGGTGTACTCGGTGATGATCTGGCCCTGAATGCCCAGCAGGTCAGCGGTGTACGTTCGGAGCGGGAACTGCCGGTGGTCTGGCGCGTGGCCAAAGGTTCTTTTGTCAATAAACTGATTCTGGTGCCTCTAGCTCTACTGATTAGCGTGGTGGCGCCGTGGCTGATTAACCCGTTACTGGTCGTGGGCGGTTTATTCTTATGTTATGAAGGGGTTGAAAAAGTCCTACATTCCTTGCACAAGAAAAAAGCCAAAACTGCCGAAGAAGCGCAGCAGGAATTAATTAAAACCGAAACCGATCTGGCCACGTTTGAAAATGAAAAAATCAAAGGGGCAGTCCGGACCGACTTTATTCTCTCGGCAGAGATTATTGTCATTTCCTTGGGTACTGTAGCTACCGCGGCCTTTGGTGTAAAAGTCACAGTGCTGAGTATTATTGCCATCGCCATGACCATTGGGGTCTATGGGTTAGTGGCATTTATTGTCAAGATTGATGATATTGGGCTGCATCTCTCGGAACAGGCTTCTAATTTTAAACAGTCGGTCGGGCGCGGCTTGTTGGCCTTTGCGCCAATCTTGATGAAAATCCTGTCGATTGTCGGGACTCTGGCCATGTTCCTGGTGGGCGGCGGGATTATCAACCACGCTATTCCATTGGTACATCACTTTACCGAAGACAGTGTGGAATACGTGCAGGAAATTCCCAATATCGGCAGTATTTTTGGTGCGCTTACTCCAACCTTGATCAATTTTGCTGTGGGCTTTATTGCCGGTTTGATTGTGGTGGCGCTAATTGGTCTGGTGAAAAAGGTCTGGCCACGTTCCAAAGCCTCTTAAACTATGTAAAATTCTAGCCAAGAGATAAAGATAATAAGGAGATTGCTATGCGTTGGAAAGGTCGTCGCGTCAGTAGCAATGTAGAAGATCGTCGCGGTGGTGGCGGTGCCAAAGCCGGCGGGATCAGTATTCTGGGTCTGGTGGTGGCTTTTGTGGCCTGGAAGTTTTTTGGGGTCGATCCGCAAACAGCCTATCAGGCCACCAAGCAGGTGACCAATCAGGGGCAGAGCGCGGAAACACGAGGTCTGGAAAATCCGACGCCGGAGCAGCAGGAATCGATGGAGTTTATTGGCACTATTCTGGCCGATACCGAAGATACCTGGACGCAGGTGTTTGCCGAGCAGCTGAATCAGCAATATGTGCCGCCCAAACTGGTGATGTTTAATGGCGCGGTCAGTTCCGCCTGTGGCAATGCCAGCGCTGCCATGGGGCCGTTTTATTGCCCGGCCGATCAGAAAGTCTATTTAGATACTGGTTTCTTTAAAGATATGCGCACCCAGATGGGAATTTCCGGCGAGCAGAACCAGACCGAATTATCGCGTCAGGATCAGGCTGGAGATTTTGCCCAAGCTTATGTGATTGCACATGAAGTCGGCCATCATATTCAGACCATTCTGGGGATTTCCGGACAGGTACAGCAGATGCGTCAGCGTGCCAGTCAGGTCGAAGGCAACCAGTTATCGGTTCGTCAGGAACTTCAGGCCGATTGTCTGGCCGGTGTCTGGGCGCATCATAACCATCAGCGTACTCAATTCCTGGAACAGGGCGATGTACAGGAAGCGATGGATGCCGCACATAAAATTGGTGATGACTATTTGCAGAAACGTTCGAGTGGACAAGTAGTGCCGGATAGCTTTACCCATGGTACCAGTGCCCAGCGCGTGCAATGGTTTAATACTGGTCTGAAGTCGGGCAATATGAATGATTGCGATACCTTTGGACAAGCCATCTAAAGCGTTGCATCCGCTTTTTAACTCAAGGTGAATACAGGAGGATGTGCAACTGCATGTCCTCTAGTTTTTTAAGCCTAGCTTTTCTAACCAGCACAGCTTTTCATCCCAATAGATTTCAACACTCTAAGATTCTTTTTATGTCTATTCCAGCACGTCCCAGTCAGGAGTTGGCCGCTTATATCACCGCGGTGATTGCCCAGATTCCACCTGGTAAAGTTGCCACCTATGGTCAGATTGCAAAACTGGCCGGTTTGCCGAAACATGCGCGTCTGGTGGGTTATGTACTGAAACATCTGGCACCGGGGCATGTGTTGCCATGGCATCGGGTGCTAAATGCGCAAGGGAAAATTAGCCTAAGCAAAATCAATGCGCAGGGTGAAAATATACAGGCGTTAAAACTGATACAGGAGGGTGTAGTGGTCCTGAATAACAAGGTGAGCTTAAAGCAGTATCAATGGCAGCCCTAAAAATAAAAAATTCCCCATACCCGCAGGTACAGGGAATTTTCTGGAGGAAAGATTAACGTACGATGAGTACAGGAACATTACCTTCGCCCAGTACGCTTTGCGCGACGCTACCGAGGAATAACTTTTTCAAACCGGTACGGCCATGAGAACCCATCACAATCAGGTCTGCATTCATTTCAGTTGCAGCACGTGCAATTTCACGATGAATCACTTGACCTTCAAGCAGACGAGACTCAACTGCTACACCTTGTTCCTGGAATTTTGCTTTGGCTTCATCCAGTGTTTTGAGAATAGACACACGCGCACGTTCAATCAGGTCATTGGTCTGGCCTGCTGAAATGTATTCTGATGCAATATATGGATCGAGTGTTAACACCTGTGCAACGGTTACTTTACTGCCGAAAGCTTTGGCAAGCTCGACTGCTTTGGCAACTGCTGCGTAAGAAGTTTCAGAACCGTCCACTGGAACTAAAATGTGTTGAAATGTCATCGTTATTTCTCCTTATTGTGTCATTCAACAATAAAAAATTGAGGGAACACTTTCTATTGCCTTAATCTTATCTTAGCGCTTATTTTTAAATAATAAAACCCAGTAATTTCATAGGGATAATTATTTTTTTAAGGAAGTTTAAGCCTTTCTAATTTAACATGTTTTTGAGTAATTAATCAGCAGTTTACACTAAAGTTGAAGGCTTATTTCATTAAGTCTGGCTTTAGAATGTGTTTAGCTCAGGTTTTTTGAGTTTTAATATCGATTAGATGAAAGTTTTGACCTGATGCTTGGCCTAAGCAAAAGTCCAAGGGAATAATCAGCAGTCTTTGAAATAATTAACCAAAGCAGCAACATCCTCTGTCTGTAACTGTTCCCGCATCTTTAAAAACTGCTTTTCATCCATCTCGTAAATTTTAAGGGAAAGCAGTTTTTCTATATCTTCTTGTGGAAAGCGATATTTAATAATTTTGGCAGGAACTCCTCCCACCACGGCATAAGGTGGAACGTCTTTTGTTACGACCGCACCAGTTGCCACAATTGCACCTTCACCCAGCGTCACGCCTTGCATAATCATGGCACGTGAGCCAATCCAGCAACCATCACCAATAACAGTATCGCCAGCAGGTACAAAACTGCGCGTATCAAACGGAAAGGCAGAAATCCAGTCAGTTCGGTGTAACTGATTACCGCCCATCATAATCACGCATTCCGCCCCAAAACACACGAAATTGCCAATATAAAGCTGATCAATTGGCTTCTCAGGCGTAGAAGGCTTGTCATGCAAATAACGCACAACACAACGCTCAAAACCCTGATCCCAATAAGCAGAATAATAAGAATAGTTTCCCTTAATGTGAATATTAGGGTTTTTCATAGTTTTAGAAATAAATTCGAATTCACACCAATGCTTAACAGGGGAATTAATTAAGGGTTCAGCCATAAGAGCAATCAAAGAACAAGCGTAACGCCATTATAGCCGAAGTTAACTCAAATGCTTAAAGACCTCAATTGCACGAACACGACTACTTTTTAAATCTACAATCGGCTTTGGATAATCCAATTTTAGTTGTGGATTTTTCGCATAAGGTTCGTGAATTTGTTTCGCATTTAAATGTGAAATTTCAGGTACCCATTGACGAATATAATCGCCATTTGCATCAAACTTTTGCGACTGACTTACAGGGTTGAAAATACGGAAATACGGTGCAGCATCTGTTCCTGTAGATGCACACCACTGCCATCCACCGTTATTGGCAGCCAAATCACTATCAATTAAATGCTGCATAAACCATGATTCGCCTAAACGCCAATCTATCAGTAAATTTTTGCTTAAAAACATCGCGCAAATCATACGAACACGGTTATGCATCCAACCCGTTGCAAGTAACTGTCGCATGCCAGCATCTACAATTGGGATACCTGTTTGCCCATGCTGCCAAGCCTGTAAATCTTCAGGAGCATTGCGCCATACAATGCGTTGAGTGTCTAATTTAAATGGTAAGTTTTTCGATACGCGAGGGTAGTCGAATAAAATATGCTGATAAAACTCACGCCAAAGGAGTTCATTTAACCAAATTTGTTGCCCATTGTTTTCAAATTCCATACAGCCGTGACTGTGGCGAAACAAAGCTTGTAAACATTGGCGAATAGAAAGAATGCCAATATTTAAATAAGCTGCAAGTTTACTCGTGCTATTCAAATTCGGGAAATCACGTTCAATATGATAATACTCAACTTGATTTTCAATAAACTCATCTAAAAGTTCCCAAGCATGATGCTCACCAATTTGCCAAAGATTTTGTAGGTTTTCGCTGATTACTTTTTCTTCTGAATCTGAGTAAATATCACTTAATTGTGGAACTTCTCTTGTAAAGTCATTGTGCTGTGGAATTGGTTTTTGAACCTCAATAGTTGGGTAGCATTGTGGCAAGCTTATGCTGAGTTTCTCATAGCATTGCTTTTTAAATGCACCAAATACTTGATATGGATGACCAGTTTTATTACGAATGCTTCCAACAGGGAAAATAGTTCGGTCATGATACAACTCAAAACGAATATTATTCTTTTCTAATAGCTGTTGAGTTTGAGCATCGCGTTTTAATTCATTTACACCCAATTCTATATCGGCATGAACAGCTTGAATATTATGATTTTGGCATAAGCTTAATAATTGATTTGGCAGGTCTTTCCATAATGGAATAGTTAAAATAACAAGTGGAATATTTAACGTGGCAAGTTCATTTTTTAGATGATTCAGTTGTCTTAAATAGAAGTCAATTTTAATTAGCGCATCATTGTGCACTTGCCATTGTTTTGGCGATAGCACGACTAAGGCAATGCAAGGGCCAGCTTCGCGAGTATGCCAAAGAGCTGCATGATCATGAATTCTTAAATCTTGACGGAACCAAATAAGCTGCATTTTAAAATTTATAGAAAAATATTGACTATTAAAGCATATACATTTGCTGTAATTTTTTCGTGAACTTTTGTTTGAAAGATAATAAAAAAACCCCTCAAACGAGGGGCTTACACAATCTGGGCATTGAATTGATTAAATATATTCAACACTTACGATTTCGTATTCTACTTCACCTTGTGGGGTGACAATTTTTACGTCATCGCCTTCATTCTTGCCCAACAGGCCACGCGCGATTGGAGAGTTCACAGAAATCTTGTTAATTTTGAAATCTGCTTCGTCATCACCGACGATCTTGTAGGTTTTCTGCTCTTCAGTATCCAGGTTTTCAATCGTTACTGTAACACCAAAGACCACACGGCCATTTTGCTCTAATTCTTTCACATCAATAACCTGAGCTGCGCCCAGTTTACCCTCGATGTCTTGAATACGGCCTTCGCAAAAACCTTGCTGCTCGCGGGCCGCATGATATTCTGCATTTTCTTTTAAGTCACCGTGTTCACGCGCTTCTGCAATCGCAGCAGTAATACGTGGGCGTTCAACAGTTTTTAACTGGTGTAATTCTTTCTCTAAGGCGACTTTGCCTTCAGGAGTCATAGGATAACGTTGCATTGTTGTCCCTCAAGTTGAATATTAGAAAAATACAGCTCTATAAATGAAAAAAAGCCCGCCACCGAGAGGTGACGGGACTTCTCGGTAGACAATTAACCTTTGCTTAAATCTTGCAAACGATAAACATCCATCGGCAATTTAATGGCTAACGCTTGGCATACCGCATCGGCACCATTCAGGGTAGTCGTATGATAGACCTTACCTTGCAGGGCAGAACGGCGGATTGAGAATGAATCCTGCTGCGCTTGTTTGCCTTCAGTGGTATTGATAATGAGGTGAATTTCGCCATTTTTCAAGCGGTCCACAATATTCGGACGACCTTCAGTTACTTTATTCACACGTTCACATTCAATTCCTGCGGCTTTGATCACATCATAAGTACCGCCGGTAGCGATAATTTTGAAGCCAAAGTCTGCAAGCTGTTTGGCAATGCCTGCTGCACGTGGTTTATCAGAATCACGTACTGAAATGAATGCATGCTTGATTTCGCCTTCGGTTGGCAAACCTGGTAAGCGTTCATTCGAGCCTAACACAGCTTTGTAGAATGCTTCACCAAAAGTTTTACCCACACCCATCACTTCGCCTGTAGATTTCATTTCAGGGCCAAGGATTGGGTCAACACCCGGGAACTTGTTGAATGGGAACACCGCTTCTTTAACAGAGAAGTGTTCAGGAATAATCTCGGTCGTGAAGCCTTGTGACTCCAGAGATTGACCCGCCATACAACGTGCAGCAATTTTCGCTAATGATTCACCGATACACTTAGATACGAACGGCACGGTACGAGATGCACGTGGGTTCACTTCCAGAATGTACACATCATCGCCTTTTACCGCGAACTGTACGTTCATTAAACCGATAACACCCAGCTCTTTGGCCATCGCTACGGTTTGACGACGCATTTCGTCCTGTACTTCGTTTGATAACGAGTAAGGTGGAATCGAACATGCAGAGTCACCTGAGTGAATACCCGCCTGTTCAATGTGCTGCATGATCCCGCCGATCACCACATCTTTACCGTCAGATACGCAGTCTACGTCAACTTCAATCGCATCATCCAGGAAGCAGTCAAGAAGAACAGGGGCATCATTCGACGCTTGAACCGCATCACGTAAGTAACGCTTCAATTCTTCTTCGTTGTATACGATTTCCATCGCACGGCCGCCCAGCACGTATGATGGACGTACCACCAGTGGATAGCCCACTTTCGCCGCTTCAGCAATACCTTCTTCAGCAGATTTTACGATGCTGTTGTTTGGTTGACGCAGTTGCAGACGTTGAATCATTTGCTGGAAACGTTCACGGTCTTCGGCACGGTCAATCGCATCTGGAGATGTACCAATGATTGGTGCACCAGCCTCTTCTAACGCACGCGCCAGTTTCAGCGGTGTTTGACCACCGTACTGTACGATAATGCCTTTAGGCTTCTCGGTACGCACGATTTCAAGCACATCTTCCAAAGTAATTGGTTCGAAGTACAGACGATCTGAGGTGTCATAGTCAGTAGAAACCGTTTCAGGGTTACAGTTCACCATGATGGTTTCATAACCGTCTTCACGCATCGCAAGCGCCGCGTGTACACAGCAGTAATCGAATTCGATACCCTGACCAATACGGTTAGGACCACCACCGATGACCATGATCTTGTCTTTCGCAGATGGATTCGATTCACATTCATCATCGTAAGTTGAATACATATAAGCGGTATCAGATTCGAATTCTGCCGCACATGTATCCACACGTTTGTAAACCGGAGTCACGCCCAGGTTCCAGCGGTGTTTACGGAATTGTTTTTGTGAAATACCCATCAGGTTGGCGATACGCAGATCCGATAAACCTTTGCGTTTGAACGCACGGATATTGTCTGCGTTTAAGTCGCCGAAACCTAAAGTTTTGATCTGGTTTTCAGTATTGATAATGTCTTCAATCTGAATCAGGAACCAGCGGTCAATTTTGGTCGCTTCAAATACTTCGTCTAAAGTGAAGCCATGACGGAAGGCATCGGCCACGTACCAGATACGCTCTGGGCCTGGAACTTTAAGTTCTTGCAGGATTTTCTCGCGTGCGCCTTCAGTACCCACTTCGATTTTTTCATCAAAACCAGAAGCACCGACTTCTAGACCACGAAGGGCTTTGTTGACAGACTCCTGGAAGTTACGGCCAATTGCCATTACTTCACCCACAGATTTCATCTGAGTCGTCAGTGTTGCATCTGCTTGCGGGAATTTTTCGAAGTTGAAACGTGGAACCTTGGTTACAACGTAGTCAATTGATGGCTCGAACGATGCAGGAGTTGTACCGCCAGTGATGTCGTTTTTCAGCTCATCCAGGGTATAACCCACTGCCAGTTTCGCTGCGATTTTCGCAATCGGGAAACCTGTTGCTTTAGACGCAAGGGCAGATGAACGCGATACACGCGGGTTCATTTCAATGATAACCATACGGCCATCTTTCGGGTTAATACCGAACTGAACGTTAGAACCACCAGTTTCTACACCAATTTCACGCAGTACCGCTAAAGACGCGTTACGCATGAGTTGATATTCTTTGTCGGTCAATGTTTGTGCCGGAGCAACTGTGATGGAGTCACCAGTATGCACCCCCATTGGGTCAAAGTTTTCGATTGAACAGACGATAATACAGTTGTCGTTTTTGTCACGAACAACTTCCATCTCGTATTCTTTCCAGCCAATGAGTGATTCATCAATCAATAACTGGTGAGTCGGAGACAGGTCGAAACCACGTTCACAGATTTCAAGGAATTCTTCGCGGTTGTACGCGATACCGCCACCAGAACCACCCATGGTGAATGATGGACGAATAATCACAGGGAAACCGAAGCGCGCCTGAATGTCCAGCGCTTCTTCCATAGATTCCGCAATCGCAGCTTTTGGACATTCCAGACCAATTTTACGCATTGCTTCGTCAAACAGTTTACGGTCTTCTGCTTTTTCAATCGCTTCTTTAGTCGCGCCAATCAGCTCAACATTGTATTTTTCTAAAATACCGTTGGCATCCAGAGCAAGGGCACAGTTCAGTGCAGTCTGGCCGCCCATGGTTGGTAAAACTGCATCTGGACGTTCTTTTTCAATGATCGCTGCAACGGTTTGCCAGGTGATTGGCTCGATATAGGTTGCATCCGCCATTGCTGGGTCAGTCATAATCGTCGCCGGGTTCGAGTTCACCAGAATGACGCGGTAACCTTCTTCACGCAGCGCTTTGCAGGCTTGAGCACCCGAGTAGTCAAACTCACAGGCCTGACCGATAACAATAGGACCAGCACCAATAATTAAGATGCTTTTAATATCCGTACGCTTTGGCATTATTTGCTCCTTAATTACTTCTTAGCTGCTTCAAGAAGTTCGATGAAATGATCGAACAGTGGGGCACAGTCGTGTGGACCTGGGCTGGCTTCAGGGTGACCCTGGAAGCTGAATGCCGGCTTGTCTGTACGGTGGATACCCTGGTTAGTACCATCGAACAGTGAACGGTGGGTAACACGCAAGACTGCTGGCAGGTTGCTTTCATCCACTGCGAAGCCGTGGTTTTGCGAGGTAATCATCACTGTACCATCTTCGATGTTTTGTACAGGATGGTTGGCACCGTGGTGACCGTGCGCCATTTTCATGGTTTTTGCGCCAGAAGCCAGAGCAAGAATCTGGTGACCTAAACAGATACCAAACACAGGGAGATTGGTGGTTTCAACAATAGTTTTTACAGCTTCAATTGCATAATCACAAGCAGCTGGGTCGCCAGGGCCGTTCGACAGGAACACGCCATCTGGATTTAACGCAAGTACGTCAGCAGCAGGGGTTTGTGCAGGCACAACGGTCAATTTACAGCCGCGGTCTGCCAGCATACGCAGGATGTTGGTTTTGACACCGTAGTCGTATGCAACCACATGGAATTTAAGTTCAGGTTGAGTAAAGCCTTTGCCAAGTTCCCATGAGCCTTCGGTCCATTCAAAACCGTTCGGGTCACAGCATTCTTTTGCAAGGTCTAAACCGTTTAAGCCGCCAAATGCACGTGCTTTTGCAATTGCTTCTTCTTCAGTGATATTTTCACCAGCCAGAATACAACCGTTTTGCGCACCTTTTGCACGTAAAATACGAGTCAGTTTACGCGTGTCGATATCGGCAATGGCAACCACATTGTGTTGCTTCAGGTAATCCGCTAAAGACTGTGTAGAACGGAAGTTGCTATGCAATAAAGGCAAATCACGAATGATTAATCCGTTGGCCCATACTTTATGAATACGACCAGATTCTGCGTCTTCTTCATTACAACCTGTGTTACCAATATGCGGGTAAGTTAAAGTCACAAGTTGCTGTGCATAACTCGGGTCAGTCAAAATTTCTTGATAGCCAGTCATGGCAGTGTTAAAAACGACTTCACCAGTCGTACTACCCGATGCACCGATTGACGTTCCTTTGAAGATCGTACCGTCGGCAAGGGCTAAAATGGCGGGGGTGCTCAAACCAAAGCTCCTGAAATTTAGGCTGTAAAAAAGCGAGTAGACGAAAAAAAAGGAAGGCTACTATACAACCTACCCTCCTCACATCTGCTCGCTTGAACTTAACAGCGCATTATACGCACCAACTCTGAAAAAGTCCACGTTCTTGAAGCGGAATATCCAATAAAAAAGTATTCTTTTGGTGCAAAAGCATGTTTGTCACGCAATGTCACAGAAATGTAAGCATTTAATAATTGTCTAACAAATCAAAACTTAAATTTTATCTGTTTCTACTATGCTGTGGTCTTTCATAATAACAGGCGGGTGAACGGCAATGACAGCAGAACAAAAACAGCCAGCGGCTAAAAACTCCTTAAAAGACGTGGTGGCAGAAGGCACTGAAAAGCTTGAACAGGCAGCGCAAGAGGCCAAGCAGCAGGTTACTGAAGCAGTCGGGGAGACCCAGGAAAAACTGCAGACCGAAGCGAAAAAATTTAATGGCAGCGTGCAGGAGCAGCTCAGTCAGCTCAAGAAGGAGCTACTGCAGAAAATTGAATCGCTCAAGGGGCATTTTGGCAGCTCACAAAAAGATCTTGGTGAACTAAAAGAGTTCGTGAAAACCGAGTTTAATGCGGTGATTGAAGATTTGAATAAAATTGGCAAAGAGCTTAAAGCCGATGTCAGCCAGATTTCAGTCAAGCATAAAGACCAGTTAACTGAAACCTTCAAGCGCTCCAAAGAGCATACCTTGGAAACTTGGAAAAAAGTTGTACCAGCAAAAGAGGCGGCACCCGCTTCTGAAACCGACACCACCCTTAAAAGCTAAGGCGTGTTGTAGCGGGTGCGTGCGATGCAGGCAGTAAAAAAGTGAGGTCATGTGCCTCACTTTTTTTATACTGCGTTTTAGTTCAGACATAATGCCTAGAACTGATGCAGCCAATCGCGCTTGTTATGAAAATCGGCCTGTGGGCTGCTGTGCTGCATGGCGTAATAGTGTTCACCTTCAGAAGTGTTTAACACGGCAGTTAAACCAATGAACAGATCCGACCACTTTAATTTATGCTTGGCCATGAATTCGCCCAAGTCCAGACTGACATTCAGTCCATAATGGGTGCGTTTCAGCTGGTTGAGCTCAATATCATAGGCGGCTTGCGGCGGCATATCTTCCGGATAGCGATATTCCTCAAACTGATAGGCCTGCCAGGCTTGAGATGGAGAAAGATTAATTTCACGATAAAAATCTTCCCCATGAACCCCAATAAACACTTCAAAACAGGTGTTCTGCCAGAGAAAATCCTGACGCGGATGCGCAGACACCAGATCGGGCCACTGCACATACTGGTTCGGATCACGCAGCCAGTAACCAATATTCAGGTTAAACGGGCTTTGCTGCTCAATCGCCCCGACCAGGGAGATGGCCTGAAAACGGCGATCAAAAGCACTCAGTTCATAACTTGCCATAAGGAAAAATTATTTTGCCAGATGCGCGTGACGAACCAGGTTCGATAATTTTGGATTTTGCGGTTTGGCTTTTTTATACAGCAGGGCAATTTTACCAATGGTCTGTACCACTTCTGCACCAGTCGCTTCTGCAATTGCCTCAATTACAGCTGCACGTGCTTCACGGTCTTCACCGCCAATTTTCACTTTAATCAGTTCGTGGTCGTTTAACGCACGCGTGGTTTCTTCAATGACATTTTCAGTAAGCCCTTGTCCGCCAATCATCACAACCGGATTGAGTGCATGACCGATTTGACGTAAACGCTTGCGTTCCTGAATAGATAAAGCCGCCATAAAAATAACCTGATTTTAAAAACGGCTTAGTATAGCAAATCCCAATTTGAAACGCTGTAAAATCTGCGTAAATAATCGATGCAAATAATAGAAAAAATCACACCCTCTACGTCCATTTAACTACACATCTGTACTGCAAGCGCGGCAATTTTCACGTACAATTATAAATTAGAAGGTTTTTAATATTTAGAGAGTTATGGCAACACGCATTACCAACCAGAAATTATCCAAAAGTAGTCGTGCGTGGATGAGAGAGCACCTGGATGACCCTTTCGTGAAAAAAGCCCAGAAGGAAGGTTATCGTGCGCGTGCTGCGTATAAACTGCTAGAGATTCAGGAAAAATATAAAATTATCAAACCCGGCATGACGGTGGTCGATCTGGGTGCTGCGCCCGGCAGCTGGTCGCAAATTGCCGGCAAACTGGTCGGTGACAAAGGGCTGGTGATTGCATCGGATATTTTGCCTATGGATGCCTTACCAGATGTGACCTTCCTGCAAGGTGACTTCCGTGAGGAAGAAGTTTTTGAAAAATTGTTAAATATTTTAAATGGCCGGACTGTAGACGTTGTAATTTCCGATATGGCCCCCAATACATCAGGTAATAGAGCAGTAGATCAGCCACGACAAATCTATTTATGTGAACTGGCTTTGGACTTTGCGCAAAAAGTGCTGGGGCCAAACGGACAGTTTGTTGTGAAGGTGTTCCAGGGTTCTGGCTTCGATGAATTTCGCAAACAGGTCGTCGACAGCTTCGATGTATTAAAGACTGCAAAACCGGCAGCTTCTCGTGCACGTTCGAAAGAAGTGTTTTTGATCGGACAGGGCCGGAAGAAGGCATTCAAATAAAGTTTACTTGCCAAGCCGTTAAAAATTGTGCATTTTGTACGTTTTTAAGAGTTTTGTAGGCTGATCTTCAGCTTTAACATTAAGGTCACCCTGTAAAGGGCATGATCAAATTAGATTGATATGGGAATAAAGCTTTGAGCGATCTCTTCAAGAATGCCGTATTGTGGCTAATTATACTTGGTGTACTGATTCTGATTTTCAGTAACATCAATGGCAGTGATAAGCCAACGTCAATGAACTATTCCGAGTTTGTTGCGGCGGTGGATGCTGGTCAAATTAAAAAAGTTACAATTGATGGCGAAAGAATTAGTGGTGAAAAAGCCAATGGCTCACCATTTGAAAGTATTCGTCCGGCGGTTCAAGATCCTGAACTCATGCCGAGCCTCATTGAAAACAACGTTGTTGTTGAAGGTACTGCACCTCAACGTCAAGGTTTGTTGATGCAACTACTCATTGCTAGTTTCCCTGTACTTTTAATCATTTTGTTATTCATGTTCTTTATGCGCAACATGGGTGGCGGTGCAGGTGGTAAAAACGGCCCAATGAGCTTTGGTAAGTCCAAAGCGAAAATGCTGTCTGAAGACCAGATTAAAGTAACCTTTGCCGATGTTGCAGGTTGTGATGAAGCCAAACAGGAAGTGGTTGAAATTGTCGACTTCCTGAAAGATCCGGCCAAATTTAAACGTTTGGGGGCAACCATTCCGAAAGGCGTGTTAATGGTTGGTCCTCCGGGTACCGGTAAAACTTTGCTGGCAAAAGCCATTGCTGGCGAAGCTAAAGTGCCATTCTTCAGTATTTCAGGTTCTGACTTCGTAGAAATGTTCGTGGGTGTGGGCGCCTCTCGTGTCCGTGACATGTTCGAGCAGGCGAAACGCCACGCGCCATGTATTATCTTTATTGACGAGATTGATGCGGTCGGTCGTCACCGTGGTTCAGGTACCGGTGGTGGTCACGATGAGCGTGAGCAGACCTTAAACCAGATGCTGGTCGAAATGGACGGTTTTGAAGGCAACGAAGGTATTATCGTCATTGCCGCAACCAACCGTGCCGATGTACTGGATAAAGCTTTATTACGTCCAGGTCGTTTTGACCGTCAGGTGATGGTGGGCTTACCCGATATTAAAGGTCGTGAGCAAATCTTGAATGTTCACCTGAAAAAATTGCCTTCAACCACAGGTGTGGATGTAAAAGTCCTTGCACGTGGTACACCGGGCTTCTCGGGTGCACAGTTGGCCAACTTGGTGAACGAAGCAGCGCTATTTGCTGCACGTCGTAACAAGAACACGGTCGACATGCATGACTTTGAAGACGCCAAAGACAAGCTGTACATGGGTCCTGAACGTAAATCAATGGTGATTCGTGAAGAAGAACGTCGTGCGACGGCTTATCATGAAGCAGGCCATGCCATTGTGGCGGAAATGCTGCCGGGTACGGATCCTGTGCATAAAGTTACGATTATGCCGCGTGGTTGGGCGCTGGGTGTAACCTGGCAGTTGCCTGAGTTTGATCAGACCAGCCATTACAAAGACAAGATGCTGAAAGAAATTTCAATCCTGTTTGGTGGTCGTATTGCTGAAGAAATTTTCATTAATCAGCAATCTACCGGTGCATCGAACGACTTTGAGCGTGCAACCAAAATGGCACGTGCCATGGTGACCAAATACGGTATGTCGGACAAACTAGGCGTGATGGTTTATGAAGATGATTCACAGCAATCCTTCATGGGCAGCCTGGGTAGCCGGACCATTTCTGAAGCGACACAGCTGGAAGTGGACCGTGAAGTGCGCCGCATTCTGGATGAGCAATATAAAGTGGCCTGGGATATCCTGGAAAACAACAAAGATATTGCCCATGCCATGGTAAAAGCGCTGATGGATTGGGAAACCATTGATCGTGAGCAGATTCGTGACATTATGGAAGGCCGTGAACCACAGCCACCAAAAGTATATGTTGCAGAAAATCCGGTGATTGATGTAACCCCAAGCAATGGTCCAAGCACACCACCACCATTGCCAGCCAACTAAGAATATTTTAAGAAAACCACCTTCGGGTGGTTTTTTTATGCATGAAATTTGCATGTATTTATGGGTACCTGACCCAATTGGTTAGATGAAAGGTCTATGCAAGCCATAAACCCGGACAGGAGAAAAGACAACAATTAAAGATTGTAGAAATTTTTATCCTTTGTCATATTAAAAACGCAATAAAAATACCACGTGCCACAAGCACACACATGCTATTCACCACAGACCACAAGTACAGGGTGAACAGGGGATTCTCAACATGAATAACCAATCTAATCCAAGCGCGCTAAAAGCTGCGCCTCTACCATCGATGCATCCGCTTAAACATAGTTATATGGATGACAGCCTAGCACTGTTCTCAGGAACGCTGTTTGTCGGAATTACCCTAATTCTGTATGAACAGGCAGGTCTGCTGACCGGCAGTACCGCAGGGATTGCCTTTGTGGTGCACTATGCAACTGGCTGGTCGTTTAGTTTGCTGTATTTCCTGATTAATCTGCCATTTTACTGGTTTGCGTGGCGCAGGTTGGGCAAAAGCTTCACACTAAAAACCTTTATTTGCGTGGCCTTACTTTCTTTATTGACCTATATTGTGCCGCAATATCTGGACATTCATTATTTGCATCCACTTTTTGCCGCCATTGCCGGTGGCTTAATGCTGGGAACTGGTATTCTGTTTTTGGCCCGGCATCAATCGAGTTTGGGCGGCGCCACCATCTTGTCGCTGTATTTGCAAGACAAAGCTGGCATCAGTGCCGGTAAAGTACAAATGGCCATTGATTGTGTGGTCGTTGCATTGGCCTTTGGGGTAATGCCATATCAGCAGGTGTTGTGGTCTATCTTGGCAGCGGTGATTATGGGTATCTTTTTGGCCCTCAATCATCGGCCGGGGCGTTATCAAGGTCAGTCATAATCTCCTGTCTTTAATAGGGGATCTATCAGCTGTTTTGTCGGACGAAAAAAATGATCCCTTTTGTGAAATTAAGCCGACTGTCCAAGCTGTTGCAATATGCAAATAAGCCGCAGTTTGACATCTAAGGCTTTACTTTACTGAATTATCCATAAGACAATATTTGCCTTATTGTGAATGAGGAGAAAAACATGCAGCTGATGCCATTACCGCAGCGTCAATGGAGCTTTGGAGCTTTAACTTTGGATCTGTCTCAGCCGCATGTGATGGGAATCTTGAATGTAACCCCGGACTCGTTTAGTGACGGGGGGCAGCACAATGAAAAAGAGCAGGCGATTGCCCGTGCCAAACAGATGATTGCTGAAGGTGCCATCGTCATTGATGTGGGGGGTGAATCGACCCGTCCCGGCGCAGCGGTGGTGGAAATTGAGGAAGAAATCCGCCGGGTGGTGCCTGTGGTCGAGGAGCTGGCCAAACTGGATGTGGTGATTTCAATTGATACTTCACAGCCGGAAGTGATTCGTGCGGCAGTAGCGGCCGGTGCACATATCTGGAATGATGTGCGGGCTTTAACCCGTCCTCAGGCGCTGGAAACCGCAGCTGAATTAAATATTCCGGTGATCATCATGCATATGCGCGGTGAGCCAACCACCATGAATAATCTGGATCAATATGAAGATGTCACTACAGATGTTATTCGTGAACTCTCGCAACGGGTTCAGGATGCACTGGATGCCGGGGTCAAGGCTGAAAACATTATGATTGATCCGGGCTTTGGTTTTGCCAAAAATGCCCAGCAAAATCTGCAATTGCTAAATGAGTTCCATAAACTGACTGACATGGGTTATCCAATTTTATCTGCCTTGTCGCGTAAACGTTTTATTGGCAGTGTGCTGGATGCCGCAGAGCCACAGCAACGTGCAGTTGGTTCAGCCACTGCGCATTTGCTGAGTATTCAGCAGGGTGCCTGTATGGTGCGCGCGCATGATGTGAAAGCTACCGCCGATGCCATTAAAATCTGGCAGGCGATGCAATTGGCTTAAGGGCTGCTCTATACCAGCCTGCTTTATATCATATAGGTATTCAAATCTCGCTCAGTTTGGCTTTTCAGGGGCTTTGTGCTATATAGCCTGTCTTGAATTTGACCTTTTGTAGTTTTGAGTGCCTGTATGTTTACAGATTTACTTCTCCCCATGTTTGACGATGACTATTATCCCGATATTCTGGTCGCTGAAATCAAACAGTCCATTGAACAGTTTGCGAAAAAAGTCGCCAAGCCGAATTTGTCCGAGGCGGATATTTATCACTTCGCCCATGAAACGGTAAGTGTCATCAACAAGATGAAACCACAATTTGAAGATCTGGATTCATCACTGGATGATACTGCGGCAGATTATATTGCCGAAGCGATGATGATGGTGCTGCAAGATGCCGGCTATTTCGAGCTGGAAATGGAAGAACTGGTATCGAATCGAGAGTGGTAAGCCGCTCTCTTTTTTTATAATGGGGTGATCTGGGTTTGAGATGATTCTATCGCTCAATCTTACAGGGTGTACAGTAAATAGCAGCTCTGTTTCGGATATGCTTTAGTCCTCTCATCTACCTGCACGACCTACTCAGTGTGTTACTCTGCTGTACGGGCGTTTCTTGATCATATTAAATGCTTGATTCATCGGCGGCATAAATGCTTGAAAAACAGCTTGGCAAGGTGAGTAGGGTGACCTGATATTTCATTCTTCTTTTTATATTTCTTCTCTTTCTATTCAATCTGTTTTATTAAATTTCGGGCATAAAAAAACCAGCTTGACGCTGGGTAATTTATTGCACCATTTTAAGATCTATTAAAATGGTGCCCGAGGCCAGACTCGAACTGGCACGCTTTGAGGGCGGGGGATTTTAAATCCCCTGTGTCTACCGATTTCACCACTCGGGCATGTGCGCAATAATAGAGGAGGATGGAAAACTTGGCAAGTAAATTTGCTTACAATTGCTTTCTTTTCAAGCAAATCATTGTATTAGCCTAAACTCGAAGCAGGCTGGATGTCGACTGTCATCATTTTTTCATCAAAATGAGATCAAAGCTAAACCTCGGTTTTCTAAGGTAGTGCAAATAAAAACAACAGGAAAACCGTATGACAACGCACATGAACCGTCGCGAACTGATTCAAAAAACCATTGCAGGTTTTGGGGCACTGTCTTTGCCACTCAGCTTAACTGCCTGTGGCGATGATGATCCAGAGCATTCATCTCCTGATGCGCCACAAATACAATTTTTACATGGTGTGGCCAGTGGTGACCCATTGGCAGACCGGGTGATTCTATGGACCCGTCTTAGCCCCGAAGATACGGCCATGCGTCTGGAAGTACAATGGGAAATCGCGACCGATCAGGCGTTTCAGCACATTGTAAATACGGGCAAAGTGCTGACCACACAGGCGCAGGACTTTACCGTCAAAGTTGATGCAGACGGTTTAGAAGCCAATCAGACCTATTTCTACCGTTTCCGCTATGGCGCACAAAGCTCACTGGTGGGCCAGACCAAAACCTTGCCGCTTGATACTGCTGCTGTAAAGTTTGCGGTCTGTTCCTGCTCCAACTATCCGGCCGGTTATTTCCATGTCTATAAGGAAATGGCCAAGGAAAATCTGGATGTGGTCATCCATCTGGGTGATTATATTTATGAATATGGCGCCGATGGTTATGCCACTGAAGATGCAGAAAAACTGGGACGTACCCTAGCCGCCGATAACAATCAGGAAATTATCCGTTTAGATGATTATCGCAAGCGTTATGCTCTGTATCGTGGGGATACCGACTTACAGGCGGTGCATCAGCGCCATCCGTTTATTGTAATTTGGGATGACCACGAGCTGACCAATGACACCTGGATGGAAGGGGCGGAAAATCATCAGGACAACGAAGGTGATTTCTTTGCGCGCAAGTTGGCTGCATTACAGGCCTATTTTGAGTGGATGCCAATTCGTCCGGTCTCTGAAAATGACCATCTGAATATTTATCGCCAGTTTAATTTCGGTCAGCTGGTGCAGTTAAATATGCTGGATACGCGGGTACTAGCACGTCACAAGCAGCTGGATTATGCCCATTATTTAACCGCGACCGGTCTGGATGCCGCCCGATTTAGCGCAGATTTAACTGACACTAACCGTACCTTGCTTGGCCGTACTCAGTTTACCTGGTTGGCGCAGCAGCTGACCCAATCTCAGGCCATCTGGAATGTGCTGGGGCAACAGGTGCTGATGGCGAAAATGCTGATTCCGGCGGAAATCTTGCAGGTGCTCGGGCAAATCACCAGTGGTCAGGCAACCGTAGAGACCTTGGCCAATGTCGAGCGGATGCTGGTAGAACTGGTGACGCTAAAAAGCCGTTATTTACAGGGTGATCCCACTTTAAGCGCACAGGAAAAAGCCCGTATTCTGACCGTGGTGCCGTATAATCTGGATGCCTGGGATGGCTATGCTTACGAGCGTGAAGCACTGTATAGCGTATTGGGTCAACTGGGTAAAAAGGTGGTGGTGCTGGCGGGCGATACTCATAATGCCTGGTCTGCACAGCTGTATGATGCCCAGCAGAACTTTGTCGGGGTGGAGCTGGCCACCAGTTCGGTGTCCTCTCCGGGGATGGAAAAATATCTGCAGATTCCGGCGGCCAAGCTATACGAATTTGAATTTGCCTTTAATACCCTGATTGATGAGCTGAGTTATTGCAACCTGAATCAGCGAGGTTATCTGACCGTCAGCTTTACGGCAGATGAGATGCTGGCCGAGTGGAAATTCGTGAACATGGTCAAAGCAGCAGATTATCAACTGGATGATGCGCGTTATCACCGTCTGCAATACACGCCGGCTCTGGTGGAAATTAAAGACCTGCCGGCCAGTGCTTAAACCCTGTTTCTATAAAAAACCGGGATTGTCCCGGTTTTTTTATTGGCTGATTTCGTTGAGATAACTGTCCAGATCAATAAATTTAATCTGCTGCGCAAACTTGTGTTCAACCTGCATGATTTGCTGATGCAGATTGGCATATTTCATCCGCTGTACCGCCAGGTCTGCATAGCGTGCCGAACTTTTGGGATAAAAGTACATTTTTAGGTGGGTATTACGAAGCTGACGATATGACCAGTACGCTGCACGGCGAATCTGCTGCAAACAGTATTGCTGTTCTGGTGTAGCCTCATGACGAAACAGGTTTTCTTTATAAAAACGTACAAAGCCAAAACTCAGGGCAAAAAAGAACAGTATCCCTTGCAATAGCACGCTTTGCCAGTAATAGACATTTAGCGCCTGCACTAAAATCACGATCGCCAGTTTGATTGGGGTATGGCGGAGCATGCGATATAAGGCCGCTGCACTGTGTTTGAGTTGATAAATCACATAGGGTGTCGTGAGCATCAACAGCAACATGAGCGCTAAAATTGCCATACTTTTGCTTTGTGCGGCATCAAACTGTGGCAAGTGCTGCTGAATCACATCTGCAAGGACCATCGACAGCGGAATAAAAATCAGCAGGGCCAGCACCCAGGGGAGGATTTCTTTCCACTCATCCAGCATGCCTTTGATTTTTATTGCGCCATACAGCAGAAAATTGCGTTTAAATGCAGCCGGATGGTGTTGTTGTAGCTGTTGTAGAAAAAGCAGGGGCTGTTGTGGGGTCATGGACAGGGTCAACGCAGAAGCTAAATTGCAGGCATAAAAAAACCAGCTTGACGCTGGATTCTTTACTGCACCATTTTAAGATCTGTTAAAATGGTGCCCGAGGCCAGACTCGAACTGGCACGCTTTGAGGGCGGGGGATTTTAAATCCCCTGTGTCTACCGATTTCACCACTCGGGCATTTTTACCAAGATTGGAGGCGGAGGTCGGAATCGAACCGGCGTCCACGGAGTTGCAGTCCGCTGCATGACCACTCTGCCACCCCGCCACGTCTTGGTGATGCACATATTAGCAAGCTCTGGAAAAAAAACAATACTATAAATCGCGCATATGCACATAAATTCGGCATATGAAAGAAAATTGCCTAAATTATCATGTATTATTTGCAAAATTGATTCCTATCAACATTTGGAGATGTGCCGTGGCATTAGTTTTGGATGGTCGTGCATTAGCAAAGCAAATTGAAGCTGACTTGTTAACACGCGTAGAAGCATTAAAGGCGAAAACAGGTCGTACCCCAATTCTGGCGACTATTTTGGTAGGTGACGACGGTGCATCTGCAACTTATGTACGTATGAAAGGGAATGCCTGCCGCCGTGTCGGTATGGACTCTTTAAAAATCGAGCTTCCACAGGAAACCACCACTGAGCAGTTACTGGCTGAAATTGAAAAACTCAATGCCAATCCTGATGTACACGGTATCCTGTTACAGCATCCGGTACCGGCACAAATTGATGAGCGTGCCTGCTTCGATGCCATTTCACTTGAAAAAGATGTCGATGGTGTGACTTGTTTGGGTTATGGTCGTATGGCGATGGGTGAAGCGGCCTATGGTTCGGCAACACCAGCGGGCATCATGACTATTCTGAAAGAAAACAACATCGAAATCGCGGGTAAACATGCAGTGGTGGTTGGTCGTTCGGCTATTCTGGGTAAACCAATGTCGGCGATGCTGCTAGAAGCCAATGCAACTGTAACCACCTGTCACTCACGCACACAAAACCTGGCTGAATTCGTGAAGCAGGCAGACATTATTGTGGGCGCAGTTGGTAAAGCTGAACTGATTCAGAAAGACTGGATTAAGCCAGGTGCAGTGGTCGTTGATGCGGGCTTCCACCCACGTGAAGGCGGCGGTGTTGGTGATATCCAACTCGTTGGTATCGAAGACATCGCTTCTGCTTACACACCAGTGCCAGGTGGTGTTGGTCCGATGACGATTACAACCTTGATTCGTCAAACCGTAGAAGCGGCTGAGAAGGCTTTGGGTTAATAAATTGACCTCACCCTGACCCTCTCTTGCGCTTCGATTTAAAAGCAGTGCTTTAAATCTTGCTCAGGAGAGGGAAAATTCATTGTAAAAATAATGGATACTCCTTCTCTTGCGCCGTATACGGCTCAGGGAGAAGGTTGGGATGAGGGTAAAACCTCTAACATCAGATTTTTTCTGAAATACATAAAGAATAAAAACCCAATGAGCTGCACCTTTCAATTTCCTAAAGCCCCTGAACATCTATTAAGTGCTTTGCATGATGTGATTCCACATTGTGAACTGCAGGCACAGCAATTGCCTGAAACACCGATTTCACTTTGGTTGATTCCGCCGGTTTTTCCCACCGATAAACTCGATGATGAAGTCATCCGCCGGATCTGGAATGATACGCCGTACTGGATTTTCTGCTGGGCCTCAGGATTGGCCATGGCGCAGTGGTTGCTGGCTGAACCACATCATGTGAAAAATAAAGTGGTGCTGGATTTTGGCGCAGGTTCAGGTGTGGTGGCGATTGCTGCCAAAATGGCAGGTGCCAAGCGGGTGATCTGCTGTGATATTGATCAGGTCAGTCTGGATGCCTGTCGGGCCAATGCCGAACTTAATGGCGTCGAGCTGGAATATCTGGATGATCTCTACAAAGCCGAGCAGGTTGATGTACTACTCGCAGCGGATGTGCTATACGATCAATGCAACCGTTTTTTCCTGGATGAGTTTTTAAAATTTGCCCCAGAAGTGTGGGTGGCGGACAGCCGGGTGAAAAACTTTAGCCATCCCAAATATGAAAAGCTGGATGAGCGTAGTGCCACCACTTGGCCCGATTTAGATGAGTCGCCCGAATTTCGTAATGTCAGTTTTTATAAGACGCTGTAAACAGCGTCTTTTTTATTGGCTTGCAGAAGCTTAAGAGCAGGTATAGCGCACCACAGTTAAAGTGCTTGGGCGGGCAGTGAGGGCATCACGTGTGGCCGGATTTTCACTGCTGTGCAGGCCAGGGGTATTCGACAGGCTGAAGGTGGCACGGGTATCGCCAATTTGACGTCCTGGAGCAGTAAGATTATTACCGGCCGCCGGGCTGGCAATTTCATTGACGCTGAGAATATTTAATTTAAAGACTTTATTGCTGGCCAGCACTTTCTGGCAGGCACGTTGTAGGCGCTGTTCATCTAATTGCTGATTGTTGCGTGTTGCAAGGGTGTAAGCCAGGGTGGCTGTGCTGTCAGTGCGGCTTTCGATCTGATAACCGACATTGCCATTAAATTCGCGTGGCCCACTCTGGCAGGCAGTGAGCAGGGTAACCGTACAGGCAAGTCCTAAAAGTTTATAAGTATTGTTCATTGCTATTATGGCTCATGATCTCTAATTTATACTTTTAAGTATGCCATAAAAGCCTGACCTAGGGACGACTGCTTTCCTCAATGATGTGTTGAAATTTATTGCCGGTAAAATGTAGGTTTATAGGCAGGCAATAAAAAAGGCCGCTTTCGCGACCTCTTTCATGACAATCAGCAATTAAGCAGATTTAACCGATTCTAAAAGCTCAGCTTGACGTTTTTTTAACGCTTTTGGTAAACGCTCACCCAGTTTGTTGAATAATTCAGTGTGGCTTTCCAGTTCTTTGATCCATTGATCTTTGTCTTGTGCTGTCACAGTTTCAAATTGCTCTTTAGAGAAATCTAAACCAGTCCAGTTCAGTTGTTCGTAAGTTGGAACGCGGCCAATTGGAGTGTCTACAGCATCTGCACGACCTTCACAACGGTCAATGATCCACTCAAGTACACGCATGTTTTGACCGAAACCAGGCCATACGAAGTTGCCTTCAGCATCACGACGGAACCAGTTCACGTTGTAGATACCAGGCAGTTTGTTACCTGCAGCTTCAGCTTTCGCACCCACTTTCTCACCCATTTCTAACCAGTGAGAGAAGTAGTCCGCCATGTTGTAACCCGCGAATGGCAGCATTGCAAATGGGTCACGACGAACGATACCTTGTTGACCAACCGCAGCAGCAGTGGTTTCAGAACCCATGGTTGCCGCTTTATACACGCCATCAACCCAGTCAAATGCTTCTGAAATTAGAGGCACTGTGTCTGCACGGCGACCACCAAAGATGAATGCAGAGATTGGAACACCCGCTGGATTTTCCCAGTCAGCATCAATTGAAGGACATTGACCTGCAGATACGGTGAAACGCGCGTTTGGATGTGCTGCTTTTTCTTCGCCAGTATGTGGTTGACCTTTCCAGTTGGTCAGGTTTGCAGGTGCTTCTTTAGAAAGACCTTCCCACCATACTTCGCCATTGTCAGTCACAGCAACGTTGGTATAGATCACGTCTTTGTGCAGCGTCGCCATACAGTTCGGGTTAGTTTTGGTGTTTGTACCAGGTGCTACACCGAAGAAACCAGCTTCAGGGTTGATTGCGTATAGACGACCATCTTCACCTGGTTTGATCCAGGCAATATCGTCACCTACAGTTTCAATCTTCCAGCCTTCATAACCAGCTGGTGGAATCAGCATCGCGAAGTTGGTTTTACCACATGCAGATGGGAATGCCGCTGCGATGTAGTGTTTTTCGCCTTGAGGATTGGTTACGCCAAGAATTAGCATGTGTTCAGCTAACCAGCCTTGTTGACGACCCATGAACGATGCAATACGTAATGCCAGGCATTTTTTACCTAACAATGCGTTACCGCCGTAACCTGAACCGTAAGACCAGATTTCACGTGTTTCTGGATAGTGCACGATGTATTTTTCTTTGTTGCAAGGCCATGCAACATCTTTTTCACCTTCGGCAAGCGGAGCGCCTACAGTGTGTACACATGGAACGAATTCGCCATCTGTACCTAATACGTCATAAACAGCTTTACCCATACGAGCCATTTTAGACATGCTGACTGCAACATAAGGAGAGTCAGTTAACTCGATCCCGATGTGTGCAATGTGTGAACCGAGTGGACCCATTGAGAATGGAACCACATACAGCGTACGACCTGCCATTGAACCGTCGAATAAACCGTTCAATTTTTCGCGCATGACTGCAGGCGCTTCCCAGTTGTTGGTCGCACCGGCATCTTCCTGGTTTTCAGAGCAGATGTAAGTACGGTCTTCAACACGAGCTACGTCAGAAGGATCAGAGTTTGCAAGATAAGAACCAGGGTGAGTTTCTTGGTTAAGCGCTTGCATTGTGCCGTTAGCGATCATCAAGTCGATATAACGTTGATATTCTTCTGCGCTACCGTCACACCATTCAATTTTTGCTGGTTTTGTTAATTTAGCAATCTCTTCCACCCAAGCAATAAGCTTAGGGTGACGAACGAATTCTGGTGCGTTCACTTGGGTCATGGTGAGGCCTATCTAAAATGTGTACAAACTGTTGTACAAAGTACAATCTGAGAGATGAAATGAACCGCTCAGATGAAATATGAAAAAAAAGTGGCTGTATTAAAGCACAAAATGACGAAAAAAATAAGACTAAAGGACTAAAGGAATTATTTTGGTAGTTAATGCAATCTAAATGATAAGTTTATAAAAAACAAAAAGATAATGTTTAAATAAGGGCTGGTCTTATTTATTTTTTATATTTATGTATATTATTTAATTTATTTATTTCTTTTTAAAACAATAATTTATATCTAAATTTTTTCTGAGAATCATTATTGATTAAATAAATGGTGGTAATTCGATTTTTACATAAAGGTGCTTTAAATTTCCACTTAATTGGCTGAAATTAGAACAAATGCTTTAAAGATGTGGACAAAATGTCTGAACAATTCAAGCCATTGTCTATTGTGTATAACAAAAAATCAGGCTTTCACGCGACCCATAAAACCGAGGTGTATGAAGAGCTGATCCAGATTTTTTCCCAATACGGTTTTGAAATCCAGTCCTTTGATATTGAACAGTATGCCAGTTTTGATGAATTAATGGCGCAGGTATTTTTACGTCATCAGGACCCGGACAATTATGGCGTGGTGGTGGCCGCAGGGGGCGATGGCACCTTGAATGCTGTGGCGGCCAAACTAATTCATACCGATATTCCCATGGGCATTTTACCTTTAGGTACCTTTAACTATGTGGCCCGCGTATTTGATATTCCGGTGGATATTATTCAGGCAGCGCATGTGATTGCAACCGGCCGGCCACGCAAGGCACATATCGCGCGGATCAATGAACACATCTATTTAAACAATGCCAGCCTGGGGCTATATCCTTTATTTATCCAGAAACGGGAGCTGTATAACCGCTATCTGGGTCGCTTTCCTTTACATGCCTATACCTCCGGTCTGGATGTAATGATTCGCCATCGCAAGGAGCTGAAATTAAAAGTTGAAGTCGATGGCAAGCTGTTTCCGGTGAAAACTCCGTTGGTATTTTTTGGCAATAACCAGCTGCAATTGTCGGAGATGAATTTGCGTATTGCTGCAGCGGTGGCACAGGGCAAGGTGGCCGGCATTGTGGTGGCGAAAAGCGATAAGTTGACCTTGTTTAAAATTTTATGGCAGCTGGTGAAAGGGGAAATTGAACAAGCGCCCGATGTATATACTTTTGCTGCAGATCAGGTGGTGATTCATGCACAACTAAAAACCATGCAGGTGGCCATTGATGGTGAAATTGTCCGGATGCGACCACCGCTAAAAGTCACAGTGGAAAAAAATGCCTTAAATATGATGGTGCCTTATGATTCTGCATCTGTCTGACTTGCATTTTGGCACCGAAAAGCCGGTCTGCATGGCAGCCATCCGGCAATTTTGCCTGGAGCATCAGCCTGAAGCGATAGTGGTCAGTGGCGATTTAACCCAGCGTGCGCGTTTTAAACAGTTTTATGACTGTAAGCAGTTTCTGAACAGCCTAGAGCGGCCGTATCTGGTGGTGCCGGGCAATCATGATATTCCGCTATTCGATTTATGGACCCGTTTTGTTAATCCATTTGCGCGTTATCAGCTGTTTTTTGGCAAGATGGAAACTGTGCTGGAAACCGAGCATTTTTTTCTGATTGGTTTAAACAGTATCCGGCGGCGTTACCATACCCGCGGGCATATTTCGCTGGCGCAAATCCAGCTGGTCGATCAGATTCTGGCCGCGGCGCCGGCGCATAAAATCAAGCTGATTGCTGCGCATCAACCGTTTTATACCCCGCCGGATGATCCGCATGGGGTAAAAGACTGTCCAATGCTTGGCAAAATGGCGCTGGAAAGCTGGAGTCAGCATGGCCTGTTCGGGCTGTTGCATGGTCATCTGCATCAGTCCGCAGTCTATGATTTAAACCAGATTTATCATTTGCAGGCCAGTCATCCGGTGCTGGATATTCATGCCGGCACGGCGCTGTCTTATCGTCTGCATCATCGTTTTAATAACAGCTTTAATGTGATTCATGACAGCGGTGAAATTCAGGCCTATTTTTTTAATGAACGCACACAAAAATTTGAACCGTATTAGAAATATGGGGAATAAAGCGACAGTGGTCTGATGGCTGGCGAAAAAAAAGACAAAAAACAGATTTTTTTTCATTTTTCCCCTTGAAGCGTTTTTTTCCATCCCCACAAAAGTGACATCTAAAATTCATTTTGATGATGACCAAAGGAATAAATAAGTCGTCATCAGTTATCTAACGAAGACTTAGTCTGATGGAGTTATTTATGAGCAACATTCGTCCATTACATGACCGTGTAGTAATTCGTCGTGTCGAAGAAGAAACAAAAACTGCTGGCGGCATTTTATTGCCAGGTTCTGCTGCTGAAAAACCTGCTCAGGGTGAAATCATTGCAGTTGGTAATGGTCAAATCACAGACAATGGCGTACGTGCATTAGATGTGAAAGTTGGCGATAAAGTATTGTTTGGTACCTATGCCGGCACCACTGTAAAAGTAGACGGTGAAGAACTGCTTATTATGAAAGAGTCTGACATTTTAGCTGTTTTAGAAGGCTAATTTCTCACTAACTCAATGGTTATCAGATTTAGTTAAGATTTAAAATTGGAGTAAATCATGTCAGCTAAAGACGTAAAATTTGGTGATTCAGCTCGTAGCAAAATGATTGCGGGTGTCAACATTCTTGCAGATGCAGTGAAAGTAACGTTAGGTCCTAAAGGCCGTAACGTGGTGATCGACCGTTCTTTCGGCGCACCGCACATCACTAAAGATGGTGTTTCTGTTGCGAAAGAAATCACGTTAAAAGACAAGTTCGAGAACATGGGTGCGCAACTGGTTCGTGAAGTGTCTTCTAAAACCAATGACATTGCAGGTGACGGTACCACAACTGCAACTGTATTGGCGCAAGCTATCCTGAACGAAGGTATCAAGTCAGTGACTGCGGGTATGAACCCAATGGACTTGAAACGTGGTATCGACATCGCGGTGAAAACTCTAGTTGCTGAAATCAAATCAACTGCACAACCTGCATCTGATTCTAAAGCAATTGAGCAAGTGGGTTCGATCTCTGCAAACTCTGACACCACTGTAGGTGCTTTAATTGCGCAAGCAATGGAAAAAGTGGGCAAAGAAGGCGTAATCACTGTTGAAGAAGGTTCAGGCTTTGAAGATGCGCTTGACGTTGTAGAGGGTATGCAGTTTGACCGTGGTTATATCTCTCCATACTTCGCCAACAAACAAGATACATTGACTGCTGAACTTGAAAACCCGTTCATCCTGCTGGTAGACAAGAAAGTCAGCAACATCCGTGAACTGATTACGGTTCTTGAAGCGGTTGCAAAAACAGGTAAGCCACTATTAATTATCGCTGAAGATGTTGAAGGTGAAGCGCTTGCAACGCTTGTTGTCAACAACATGCGCGGCATCATCAAAGTATGTGCGGTGAAAGCACCTGGTTTCGGTGACCGTCGTAAAGCAATGCTGCAAGACATCGCGATCTTGACTGGCGGTACTGTGATTTCTGAAGAAATCGGTATGCAGTTAGACCAAACAACGCTTGAACACTTAGGTACTGCACACAAAGTAACTGTATCTAAAGAAAACACCGTGATTGTGGATGGTGCGGGTAACGCAGGCCAAATCGCTGAGCGTGTTCAACAAATCCGTGCGCAAATCGAAGAATCGACTTCTGAATACGATAAAGAAAAACTTCAAGAACGCGTTGCTAAATTGGCAGGCGGTGTAGCAGTGATCAAGATCGGTGCTGCAACTGAAGTTGAAATGAAAGAGAAAAAAGACCGCGTAGACGACGCGCTTCATGCAACTCGCGCTGCAGTTGAAGAAGGTGTGGTTGCTGGTGGTGGTGTTGCACTGGTACGTGCTGCCAAAGCACTTGACGGTGTAACAGGTGCCAACGATGACCAAAACGTAGGGATCAACATCCTGCGCCGTGCAATCGAAGCGCCGCTTCGTCAAATCGTGGCAAACGCAGGTGATGAACCATCTGTTGTGATCAACGCTGTGAAAAATGGTGAAGGTAACTTCGGTTATAACGCTGCAACTGGTGAATACGGCGACATGCTTGAAATGGGTATTCTTGACCCAGCGAAAGTAACCCGTTCTGCACTTGAGCATGCTGCATCTGTTGCGGGCTTAATGCTCACAACTGAGTGCATGATCACTGAAATCCCAGAAGAAAAACCAGCAATGCCTGACATGGGCGGCATGGGTGGTATGGGCGGCATGATGTAATACATCTGCTGGTCATTCGATCATAAAAATCCCCGCAATTGCGGGGATTTTTTTATATGCAGGTCAATAAAAAACACAATGCAGTAAAACTAAACTTAATGCATAAATAAGTAAGAAATAGATAAATGGTTCAAAAATAATTAAATGTATGATGAGCTTTTGTATTAAATTGGTAGGGCTTAATGATTAAGCTGGGGGAGAGATGAAAGAACAAGAACACCAGATCATTGGGTTAATTTATGATGCCGCGATGGATACGCGTTTATGGCCGCAAGTAATTGAAGCCATTGTGCACTACACCAACAGTAAAACCGCGATTTTTACCGCTTTGGACCAATTGAGTCCAAGTTATGACTTTGTGCATACTTATAATATTCCGCAAGCCTGTATTGATGCCTATCAGGACGAACGGATTAAAGTCATTGATATGAAACTGCATGCGCCGTTATGGCAGCAAATCGGGGTGGGGGATACTATTGAACAAAACTTGCAGTCCTATGGCCAGATGCCAGGCACAGATGAATATATCTTTTATGAGCGCTGTCTGGAACCAACCGGGATTTGTCATATCGCAGCTGTTTTACTTGATCAGGGGCAACATCGTTGGGGGGTCTTGGGTATTCACCGGGCGCCCGATGCTCAGCCTTATAGTCCGGAAGAGCATGAATTTCTTAAGCGGATCGGTAAGCATTTACGCCGGGCACTACAAATTCATCGTCAGCTTTGTCAGGCCAAGCAGCAGAAACTGGCTTTAGGCCATATTTTAGATCACTTAAAAACGGGCGTGCTGCTACTCGATCAGCAGTCCTGTTTAATCTATTCTAATAAAAAGGCTCAAGCAATTCTTAATCGCTCCAGCCTGATTGAGCTGGACCGTTATAATCATTTAAAAGTGGGCCGCGGCTTTCAGGCCAAACTCGATCAGCTCATTGAGGGGGCAGGTTCGAATTTAAGTCAATGGAACAAAGAGCCGGGTGGGGTTATGGCCTTGTTTGCTCCAGATCAGACGACATTAATGCTCACCATTATTCCTTTTAATTTAAGCCAGCTAAAGAATACTGAAGGACTACCAGAACAGGCCTATGTCGCTGTTTTTGTGACTGAAACCGAGCAAAAATATTATTTAGCTGCAGATTTTTTAAAACAGCAATATCACTTGTCAAACCGGGAAATTGAGTTATGCGAGTTATTTATTAATGAGCATGATTTAGAAAAGATCGCTGAATATTGTCAGCTCAGTTTAAGTACCGTTCGAACCTATTTTAAAAATATTTATGCAAAAACCCAGTGTAATTCACAGGCCGAGTTAATTCATTTACTGATGGGCATTACCGTAAATTTTGAGCATATCGTATAGGCTGTTTTGTTTGAGAGTAGAAAAAAGACGCATGCCGCGTCTTTTTTAATATATGAGAATTTTTACTGTTTTAAAAACAGGTCTGCAGCCTGACGTCCTAGTCCAGGATCATCTGTAAAGACACCATCAACACCGGCTTTAAAGAAGATTTCAAACTCGGCCAACGCCCCTGTTTCACACTTCTCAGCAGGATTTGGACTACAATCGAGGCGATCAGGTAAAAATTCATTTTCTGGGCGCAAGGTATAAGGATGTACTTTCAGGCCCTGTGCATGTGCCAGACTCACAAAATTGGTGATTACCCCCTGATTACTGACGATATAGGTTTTACTTGGTCCCACACCATCAGCATATTGCGCAACAGTTTTAAGTCCTTCTGCACTGGCCAATTGACCATAAGTGGTTCCCAGGCCTGCTTTTAGTGCATCAGCAGGCTGAGAACTCTGTCCGCTGTAGAGCTGAATGATTTTTGCGTGTTGCAAGGTGTTTAAACGATCTAGCTGACTGCGTAGATATTGCAGATTTTTAACTTCAAAAGATTGTAGATAGATCGGGGCAATACTTCGCGAATATTCATATTTCGCCAAGCTACTCAATAAACGGTCTTCCATGGCCAGATTTAAATCCTGGAAATAGGTTGGGTGTTTAGTCTCAATATACAGCCCAATAATTTTTCCTGTTTTTTGATAGTGCTGATCAGCCAGTTCAATAATTTCTTCTATCGTCGGCACTAAAAACTGATCATTATATTGAGTGTTTTGTGGGCGAATATCTGGAATACGTTCGCGGGCTTTCAGCTGCTTCAGTTCACTTAAGGTGAAGTCTTCGGTAAACCAGCCTGTTAAGCTGACTCCATCAATGATTTTGGTGGTTTTACGATCTGCAAATTGTGGCAGTTCACTGACATTAGTCGTACCGCCAATTTCATTTTCATGACGAGCAACCAAATAACCATCTTTGGTTGGAACCAGATCAGGCTCAATAAAATCTGCACCATCCTCAATGGCTTTTTGATAAGCCTCCAAGGTATGTTCAGGACGCAAGGCGCTAGCGCCTCGATGTCCGACAATAATAATTTCAGGTTCAACATAGGCCGGTGGTGTCGGCGTTGGAGTGGGATTATGCGTTTGATTATCACGATCATCACTATTACAAGCAGTTAAAGTGAGAATGCTGGTCAGTATCAGTGTTTTTCTTAGCATGCGGTCCTCTGATGATGCTGTTATTTTATTTGACGCATGCGTAGTGTTGAAGGAAAAACTTGCATTCTCATGACAGGTTGCAAAATAGCGACAATGTAAATGATGCTAGAGCGAGATAAATCTATTATCTCCACATTTTCTCCTTATTTTTCGTTCAGCACATCTTTATGTAATATTTTCTTGTATTTTGGGCTTTAGTCACTGAATATCAATATAAATTTGCTAGGGTAAAGCGCCTTCAGAAGTGCTCAACCAAATCTTGGCTCAACCCCATCATGTGACCCAATCTATGCTGTCAAAATTTTTTATTGAACGTCCTATTTTTGCTGGAGTCCTGGCCATTATTGTCATGGCGTTTGGTATTTTTTCCACTTTAGGTTTACCGGTCGAGCGTTATCCGGATATTGCCCCGCCTCGCATTACCGTGAGCGCCACGTATACCGGGGCTTCAGCAGAGACAGTGGAGGAGAGCGTGACCCAGGTGCTGGAACAGCAGATTCGAGGGCTGGATCATCTGCTGTATTTTAGCTCGAGCAGTGATTCTTCGGGGCGCAGCCGTATCAGCATCAGTTTTGAAAATGGCACAGACCCAGATACCGCACAGGTACAGGTGCAAAATGCGATTAACAGCGCCATTAACCGTTTGCCTGAAGATGTACAGCGCCAGGGCGTGAATGTGTTCAAATCTCTGGGTGATACCCATATGGTCATCGGGTTGTATGACAGCGCTGGTCACAGTTCCAATATTGAACTGTCCGATTATATGATGACCCATCTGGAACAGGATCTGGCGCGTATTGAAGGCGTGGGTGAGGTGGATGTCTTCGGTTCGCAATATGCCATGCGAATCTGGTTGAATCCTTTAAAACTGAAACAGTATGCCTTAATGCCAAGCGATATTCGGGCCGCTGTTGAAGCCCAGAATACCCAGGTGGCAGCCGGCAGTATTGGCGATTTACCCACCGCAACCGATCAGTATTTAAATGCCAAAGTCACCTCCGGTTCACGTTTAAAAACTGTCGAAGAATTTGAAAATGTAATTTTAAAGTCGGCCCAGGACGGCAGTTTTGTTTATTTAAAAGATGTGGCGCGGGTCGAGCTGGGGGCAGAAAATTATCAGTCCTTTAATACCATTAACGGCTATCCTTCCGCTGCGCTGGGCATCTCCTTGGCCTCTGGTGCCAATGCACTGGCGACCTCGGCGTTAATCCAGCAGGAAATTGATCATCTCTCCAAACAGTTGCCTGAAGGCTACAAGATCGTCTATCCACGCGATAATACGCCGTTTGTGAAGGAGTCGATGAAAGAGGTGGTAAAAACCCTCATTGAAGCGATTATTCTGGTGGTGATCGTGATGTTCCTGTTTTTACAGAACTGGCGCGCTACCTTAATTCCGACCATCACCGTACCGGTGGTGATTTTAGGTACCCTGACAGTGCTGTATGTGCTGGGCATGACCATCAATACCTTAACCCTGTTTGCGCTGGTACTGGCGATTGGCCTGCTGGTCGATGATGCGATTGTGGTCGTAGAAAATGTTGAGCGTTTGATGCATGAGCAGCAGCTTTCAGCCAAACAGGCGGCAATCCAGTCGATGCAGGAAATTAGCGGGGCACTGGTCGGGATTACCTTGGTGCTGACCGCGGTGTTTATTCCGATGGCATTTTTTGGTGGCTCGACCGGGGTCATCTACCGTCAGTTTTCCATCACCCTGGTGGCCGCGATGTCTTTATCTTTGCTGGTCGCGCTGATTTTAACCCCAGCCTTATGTGCCTTAATTTTAAAGCCAAAGCAGAAAACTGCCCGATGGGCCGCCTGGTTCAATCAGAAACTGGAAAATCTGAAACAGCATTATCTGCGTTCTTCAAACTGGACCCTGCAACATCGCGCCATCTGTCTGGTGATTTTTGTGGCTTTAATCGGGGTATTTGCCTTGTTCTATCGAGCCTTGCCGACCAGCTTTATTCCAAGTGAAGATCAGGGCATGCTCACGGTACAATTTAAATTGCAAGAAGGCGCGCCCCTGTCAAAAAGCCGTGAAGTTGGGGAAACGATTCGTGCCTATTTTATTGCACAGGAACAGGCCAATGTTGATCTGGTGATGATTCGCTATGGCCGTAATTTCTCAGGTACTGGTCAGAACTTGGGGCAGGGCTTTATTGCGCTGAAACACTGGGATGATCGTCCGGGCAGTGACAATGCTGCGCAGGCAATTCGTGAGCGGGCCATGCAGCATTTCCAGCGTCATCCAGATGCGCAGATTATGATTGGGATGCCGGCCTCGGTGCGCGGTTTAGGCCAGACCGATGGCCTGCAGTTTTGGCTGCGAGATTTAAATGGGCAGGGCCGTGATTATCTGGAGCAGCAATTCCAGAGCCTGCGCAGTCAGGCCGACCGTTATTCCAGCTTTGCCAATCTGGATAAAAAATCCAATCCGGAAAAAGCCGAGCTGAATGTCAATATTCATCAGAAACAGGCCATGGCCAATGGCCTGAGCCAAGGCGCTATTAACAGCACCTTGTCGGCGGCATGGGGCGGCAGTTATATCAATGACTTTATTGATCGTGGCCGGATTAAACGGGTGATTATGCAGGGTGATGCCGAGTTCCGTGCCACCCCGGAAGATTTGCAGGCCTGGTCGGTCCGTAATGCCAACGGGCAGATGGTGCCGTTTGGTAATTTCTCTACCCTGAGCTGGGGCGGTGGACCAGAAGTGGTGAACCGGTTTATGGGCTATACCGCACTGGAAATGGAAGCCGATACCGCAGCCGGTGCCAGCTCTGGTCAGGCCATGCAGGATATTCAGCAGCTGGTTGACCAGCAGGACGGTGTCGATCTGGCCTGGAGCGGCTTGTCCTTTGAAGAAAAGCAGTCCAGCAATCAGGCTTTATTGCTGTATCTGGTATCAATTGGTTTTATCTTCCTGTGTCTGGCAGCGCTGTATGAAAGCTGGACCATTCCAACTGCGGTGATGAGCGCGATTCCACTGGGTATTGGTGGTAATATCCTGTTCAGCTACCTGGCCGGGTTCCCGAATGATATCTATTTCCAGATTGCACTGCTGACCACCATCGGCCTGTCCTGTAAAAATGCGATTCTGATTGTCGAGTTTGCTTCGATGGCGCAGCAGCAGGGGCGCAGCGCCGTGGAAGCCGCACTGGAAGGAGCGAGTCTGCGTTTACGTCCTATTCTGATGACCTCGCTGGCCTTTGGGGCCGGGGTCATTCCGCTGGTATTTGCCTTTGGTGCCGGTGCGGTCAGCCGTCAGGAAATTGGCGTGAGTGTGCTGGGTGGGGTGATTTTCGGTACGGTTCTGGTGCTGATCTTTATTCCCTTTATGTATGTACTGGTGCGTTCGATCTTTAAACTGAAACAGGCCTGATCCACCGGGTTTATACAGAGAAAAATGCTGCTGCTTCAGGGACACTGCGGCAGCACGCAGATGCAGTGCAAATCACTTTACATTTTAAAAAATAACCAAGAATAATGATGAGAGTTTATGCTGAATCCTTTTGAACTTCAGGCACTGGAACAGGCCATTTTGCAGCAGCATCCAGAGCGGGTACAGACCCTGATTGCGCATATGAATCCGGCCGATTTGGCGGTCTGGATTGAACAGCTGTCGCTGCAAGCGCAGGTTCGATTGATTCCCACCCTGGAGCAGGCCGCGCTGATCTTTGAGTTTTTGCCAAAAACTGTGCAGGCGCAAATTGCCGAACAGCTGGACCCAGCCGATTTGTTGCAGCTGATGAGTGCCATGCATTCAGATGACCGGACCGACCTGTTTAAAGGTTTGAGTCCGACGCTACAGCCGTGGATTCTGGCCGAGCTGGCCCCGGAAAAACGTCAGCAAATTCAGCAGCTGGCGGCTTACCCGGAAGAATCTGCCGGGGCGATCATGAGTTCGGATTTTGTGACTTTATCCCCAGAGCTGACGATCCAGCAGGCGATTGAACAGTTGCGTCAGGTGGCGGCAGACCGGGAAACCCTGTACCTGATTTATATTGTCGATGCGCTACAGCATCTACTCGGTGTGGTGTCCTTGCGGCAGATTATTCAGGCCGCGCCAGAGGTACAGCTGCAGCATCTCATGACCACGGATCTGGTGATGGGCCAGGTCGATGAAGATCAGGAACAGATTGCCTGGAAGCTGGCGCATTATGATTTTCTGGCCTTGCCGATTGTTGATCAGGCGCAGCGTCTGGTCGGGATTGTCACCTATGATGATGCCATGGACATTGTCGAGGCCGAAACTACTGAAGATATTTTAAAATCCGGTGCGATTGAATCCTTGCCCAACCTGAGCCTGAAAAATGCACCAATTTTATCTTTATATCGCCAGCGCGTGTTCTGGCTGGTATTTCTGGTGTTTGGCAGTTTGCTGTCCGGTTTTGGGATTGCCCATTTTGAAGAGATTATTGCCGCGCATATTGTGCTGGTGTTCTTCTTGCCCTTGCTGGTCGGTAGTGGCGGGAATGCCGGGGCGCAATCGGCGACCTTAATGGTCCGTGCTTTAGCCACCGGCGATGTGCATTTTCGTGACTGGTTCTATCTGCTCGGGCGGGAAAGTCTGGTGGCGCTTTGTTTAGGTGGCACCATGGCACTGGCCGTGTCGGTACTGGGTTATGTGCGTGGCGATTTGATGGTGGCGGTGGTGTTGGCCTTAAGTATGCTGGGCATTGTGCTGATGGGCTGTCTGGTTGGCATGAGCCTGCCGTTTATTCTCAATAAGCTGAAACTGGACCCGGCCAGTGCGTCGGCACCTCTGGTGACCTCAATTTGCGATGCCAGCGGGGTGGTGGTTTATCTGTTTATTGCCTCACAGCTGTTGTTTTAGCCTGTATTTACAAAGCAGTAAAACGTTTGAGCAGCGCGCTCGAGTATAGTAAAAACATGACATAAATAGATAAAAATCAGGTTGATTCATGACAGAGCTGCACAGCACCAAACCCAAACTTTCCCGGCAAGAGGTGATTCGCCTGGAGCGTGATCTGGCCAAGTTTGCCAATATGATGGATTCGGTGGTGCGGATTCCGTTTACCAAACAGGGCGTGGGCGCTGATGCGGCTTTAAGTACCATTCCGGTGGCCGGCGATCTGGCCGGTTTTGTGCTGACCTGTTATGCAATTTATAAAGCCAAACAGGTCGGCGTGCCACAAGCCAAGCTGAATCCGGTCATGAAACTGGCGGTTATGGATGCAGTAGTAGGCTTTATTCCGATTGCTGGGACGATTTTTGATATTTTTATTCGCCCTAGCCGTAAGACGCTGGATATTGTGCATGACCATATCCGGCAGGAATATGATATCCAGAGTGACCATCACGTGGTGCATCCTTTCTTGCATGAAAAACTGGAGCAGAAGCAGCAATATTCGGCATTCTGGCGTAATCCTGTGGTGGCCTGGCTGTGGATTCATCTTCCTGATTTATTAGGCCTGTTGTTCCTGATCATTCTGGTGGTGGCGACCTTGGCCGGGCTGCAATGGGTCTGGCAGTGGATGCAGGGTTTAAATCTTTAAGTAAGCTGTCATCATTCCAACCAGTATCTATCACACATAAAAACAAAAGCCTCCATATGGAGGCTTTTGTCTATTTAACGGTTGGGCATTATTATTAAGGCAGGTTTAACTGCTGTAATGCTGCCACACGCTGTTCAATGGTCGGGTGGGTCTGGAATAACGCTGCCAGACTAAACCCTTGTTCCTGACCGGCAGAAATCGCGAAGGCTTTCATTTCTTTTGGCATTGCATCTGGCATTTCAGATTCGGCCTGTAAACGTAACAGGGCAGAAATCATGGCCTGTTTGCCAGCCAGACGGGCACCCGCTTCATCGGCGCGGTATTCGCGTTGACGCGAGAACCACATCACAATGGCTGAAGCCAGAATACCAAACACGATATCCAGCACAATGGTAATCACAAAGTAGGCAATACCCGGTGCTTCGCCATCTTCACGGCCAAATACGTTACGATCAATGAAATCACCGGCAACACGGGCAAAGAACATTACGAAGGCGTTGACCACACCCTGGATTAACGCCAGCGTAACCATGTCGCCATTGGCCACGTGACCAATTTCGTGCGCCAGTACGGCACGTAATTCATCTTTGTTCATGCGCTCCAGCAGACCGGTTGAAACCGCCACCAAAGCATCATTCTTGTTCCAGCCGGTTGCAAAGGCATTCGACTGATAAGAAGGGAAGATACCCACTTCTGGCATTTTAATGCCAGCACGTTGCGACAATTGTGCAACTTCATTTAATAACCACGCTTCAGCCTGGTTACGTGGGGCATTCGGGTCAATCAGCTCTGTACCGGTGGTTTTTTTCGCCATCCATTTAGACATGAACAGGGAAATTAAAGAACCGACCATACCGAAGACAAAACAGATGACCAACAGGTTGCCTAGATTTAAGCCACCCGCGCCATGGTAACTACCGACACCGAAGAGTGACAAAATAATGCCAGCTACAACCAGTACCGCGAGGTTGGTTAGCAAGAACAAACCAATCCGCATCATTGAGTAAATCCTCTTAAAATGAAAATGTAATCTGATTCATAAATCATGCAAGTAAATATGCGGTGAATGTATTAAAAATTCAAGAAAAAATCGTGAAAATCAACAAAAAATCGTCTTAGTCCGAAATGGTGATTCGGGCTGCAGCAGAGGCATGTGCCGTGGCATAGGAGCGGACCGGTGCATCGGTAAAGCTGCCATCTGCGGCAACAATAATTTCACGCGATGGGCGTGCAGGCTGGGCTGCAGTTAAATGCGAACCAGAAGAAAGCGTATTGGATTGGGCCAGTAACGGTCCCTGATCGCTACTGCTGACACCACCGGCATACAGATTGTGATAACGGCTGGTCACGCGGCGCACATAGTCCTGAGTTTCACGGAAGGGCGGAATGCCACCGTATTTGGCGACATTGCCTTCACCGGCATTATAACCGGCCAATGCTAAGGATGTATTACCGTTAAAACGTTTTAGTAACCAGGCCAGATATTTGGCCCCGGCCATAATATTTTCATAAGGATCGTAGGCATTAGAAACCTGAAAACGATTGGCAGTGGCCGGCATCAGCTGCATTAAGCCTTGGGCCCCGACCGGAGAGCGAGCATTGACATTAAAGCCGGACTCGGTGTGCATGACGGCTTTAATCAGCCCAGACGAAATACCGTGGCGCTGCGCGGCCTGCTGGATAATATGGTCAAAGGCATTTTTATTGCGGCTATAGCTTGGTAAGACCGATGCTTCAGAGCTGCCCCAGTTGCTATAACGATGAATATTGCTGTCGGGATAATACGTCACTTTGACTTTTTTCAGGGACTGGTCTGAACTTTTACGATTGGTCAGCAGGGTAGAGCCATTATTGTCTTTATAGACATAAATCTGTCCGGCATGACTGTGCGATGCAACCGCAAGCAGCGTCACACATCCCCAAAAAGCCAGTTGTTTAAAATGTAATCTTTTATACATTATCGTATTCATTATGGTAACGAAGTTCATACTGTCCCCAAACAGGTGGTTTGAGTTTAACAAAAAAAACATTGATGAAAAGAGTCTTTACATTTATTTCCCCGTTTACTTTGTAAAAATCAAGCCCTGTTTGCTGACAGAACAATCAAAAAAAATATTTATTTTTTTTTATTCTGGTCTGCTTGACACACTTAAACCATTGATTTTAATTATAAATAAAATTGATTAAAAAATGATCAATTTAAATAGAAGCCTTCAATTGCAGGCAAGTGACCTTGTCAAGTTGTTTTAAATCCACAAAGTTATCCACAGCTTTTGTGGAAAACTGTGGAAAAGTCCAAAAGATAAGCATCTTGCTTAAAAGATGAACGCAAACGTTCAAATTAGCATAAAAATAAAGACAGCGAGATGACAAAAAATGACAAGCAGGAAATTACATTCTTTTGATGCGTGCCGGGACTGAATCGGCTAAAATTGCGCGGTATTTTTTTTATGGGTAAATCTCGTCTATGTTCTCGCCAGTTGAGTCCGATCAAGGATTTAATTTTAAACCAGAACTGCCAACCAGCTCTGCGTATTACCGTTTGCTGAAAAAGCTGCGTCGCCAGGTGGGTCATGCCATTCGTGATTACAAGATGATCGAAGACGGTGACAAGGTCATGGTGTGTATTTCGGGTGGTAAAGACAGTTATACCTTACTGGATATTCTGTTGCAGTTTAAACGTATTGCCCCGATTCATTTTGATGTGGTGGCGGTGAATCTGGACCAGAAACAGCCGGGCTTCCCTGAAGATGTGCTGCCGCGTTATCTGGAAGAAAATAATATCCCGTATTATATTCTGGAAAAAGATACCTACAGTATTACCAAGCGTCTGACCCCGGAAGGCAAAACCTACTGTGCAGTGTGTTCGCGTCTGCGTCGTGGTTCACTGTACGGCTTTGCCCAGGAAATTGGGGCAACCAAGGTGGCACTGGGGCATCATCGTGATGATATTCTGGCGACTTTCTTCCTGAACCTGTTCCATGGCGGCAGCTTAAAGGCGATGCCACCGAAGCTGTTATCTTCCGACAAGAAGAATATGCTGATTCGTCCACTGGCTTATGTGGAAGAAAAAGACATCATCAAATACGCGCAAATGCGCCAGTTCCCGATTATTCCATGTAACCTGTGTGGTTCGCAGGAAAATCTGCAACGTGCGATTATCAATGACATGCTGCGTGAATGGGACAATGCCCATCCAAAACGTCTGCACAGTATTTTTGGTGCATTGCAAAATGTATCACCATCGCAACTGGCAGACCGCGAGCTGTTTGACTTTGAAGCACTCGATAGCGAGCGCGAGTTTGACTTTAAAGGCAGTTATTCGCACGAGAATGAAGATGGTCAGTCCAACCGCATCAACATGGTCAATTTAGGCTATGCAGCTGACTAAATAGTCAAAAAAAGCATTGAACTTCAGTTCAGTGCTTTTTTTATATATTTGAATTATTTCAATATTGTATTAAAAATATAAAATTTGAACGCATCGTACAAAAAATCTTAGCCATCTTTTATGATTACATGCTATAACAGGTTACAAGCATCATTGCTTCACAAAAATGTTGTCTGGACAGGCGACACAAATGAACAAATAAATTGAGGAATAATCATGCCTGCTTTTTTATCTGATGATTGGTTTGCAACCGTAGAGAACCTGACGGCTCAAGCTGGTGACTTAAATTTACCACCTGCGCTTGCGAATCTTGCAATTAATTTGGTTGTTACGGATGCTTCAGGCAATACAGAATTAGCTTTAGACGGTGGCAAAATCCAGAAAGGATTGTCTGCAAATGCAAAAACAACCCTGAATATGGATGCTGAGACCTTACGTAAAGTGTTCCTGGAGTTTGATATGGCTGCAGCCATGCAAGCCTTCATGACCGGTAAAATTAAAGTACAAGGCGATATGTCTCAATTAATGGCATTGCAAACTGCAAAACCAAGCCAAGAGCAAAAAGACCTGTTCAAAAACGTTTTGGCGCAAACCACCTGATTGTGACCCGACACAAAAAAGCTTACCCGAAGGTAAGCTTTTTTTTGCCTTGAAGATCAACGGTGAAGCATTTAAATATTCACCAGCTGCGGCGTGGTCTTGATGTGTTCCAGATAGGCACGGATACGGGTCACGTATTGTAAGGCCTGACGATAACGTCCGTTCTTGGCTTTATTGCCGTCTAAGTAAGCATACAGGTTGACCCAGTTGTTCGGGTTTTTACCGGTGGCCTGAATACGCTTCTGAATCTGGCTCACGGCACCCGGACCCATGTTATAGGCCACCAGTGCATACCAGTTACGGTCTGGAAACGGAATATGCTTATAACGGTTCAGCATCAGGTTGTAATACTTGGCACCGCCCTGAATGCTCTGGGTTGGATCGGTACGGTTACTGACGCCCATGGCTTTGGCTGTGCTGTTGGTCAGCATCATCAAACCACGAACACCGGTTGGTGAAACAGAGTTCGGCTTTAAGTACGATTCCTGATAACCAATGGCCGCCAGTAAATGCCAGTCCAGATCATACTGCTGCGCAGTGCGCTGGAAGCTGGCCTTATATAAAGGCATGCGATTGCTTAAGTCACGCTGGATAGTATTCCAGGATTCCTGCTTAACCACATTCTGGTTATAGAACGAGGCCAGCTGGTTGATGGCACCGCTTTGTTTGCCACGGCAGACAAAGGCACTGGCGGTCTGGCTCAGCGGATCATCGGCATGTTTAAATACCCAGTTTAAATTGCTGTTTAGGCCATTTTTCTGCAAGGTGTTTAAATCGCCACAGGTGGCCGAAAAACCGGTCAGATGCTTGTTTTCAATGCTCTGAATACTGGCAGTGGTCATGGCAAAGTTGGCTTTACCTGACGCCACCCATTGCAACGCTGTCGCATTGTCCGGTACGGTTTTAAACTCGAGTTTGACATTCAGGCTATGCGCATAGTTGCGCACCAGGTCATAACCAAAGCCATGCAGATGCTGACTGTTCTGAAACACGGTGGTCGGATTCGAAACAGAAACCACGGTCAATTTATTGTGATTGACCACGCGATCAAACTGATACGCTGCTTTACTTGCATTAATACTATGAAACGGAATTAACGCACTGCTTAATACTAAGACTTTTAAAGGGAGAGAGTTGAAAAAAGAGTGAAGGCCAAGCCTCGACCCAGAAGTTGAACTACTGTGCATGTTGTCTCCGCTACAAGTAATTTATGCCCTACAAAGCAGGAGGCAAAAGGCCTCAGACTTTTTCAAGTTTGATAAATTCAATAAGAGGGTGGGCACTCATGACGTCATTCAAAATGACATGGGATGAAAGATAAAAAATGTGGCTACGCCACACAGGTTAAAAAATGATCACAATTAAAAGATGTGCGCATAATAAAGACCAAAATTTGAGTTGTCAAATTTTGTCCATAAAAAAATAAAAAACTGTTTCATAAGTAAATGATTCTATTTAGGAAAAATATTTTATAAACTTTAAAAGTGGAGTAATTGGGGAGAAGGCAGCAGTTTTTGGTAAGCTACAGGCATATTTTTCTGCTGTTAAAGGCCATGAAATCGAGCTTAATTACCCGTGGTGGACATGACAAACTGGTCGCGGAACTTCAGCATTTGTGGCATGAAGAACGCCCTGAAATTACCAAAAAAGTGAACTGGGCGGCCAGTCTCGGCGATCGTTCGGAGAACGCCGATTACCAATATAACAAGCAGCTGCTGCGCAAGATTGACCGTCGGGTACGTTACCTCGGCAAGCGGCTGGAAGAGCTGCGAATTATTGATTTTTCACCTGAACAGGAGGGCAAGGTCTATTTTGGCGCTTGGGTCGATATTGAAAATGATGATGGCGAGCAGAAAACCCTAAGAATTGTCGGGGTTGATGAAATTTATGATCATCATCCACAACATATTTCAATTGACTCGCCAATGGCGCGCGCCTTGCTGGGCAAAAGTGTGGATGATGAAGCAGTAGTGCAGACGCCATCAGGTGCAAAACACTGGTATATTGTCGACATTCGCTATGAAAAGTTTGAAAATTCAGCAAATTAAACGATTTTGATTTTATTTTGTACAGTCGGTTGCGAAAACCTGGAAAAATATTTGCCAAGTTAAAATTTTCTTTATATGATAGCCGCCATTGGAAGCGTGGCAGAGCGGTTTAATGCACCGGTCTTGAAAACCGACGAGGGTGTGAGTCCTCCGTGAGTTCGAATCTCACCGCTTCCGCCAAATTCGAAAAGCCCTGACATTGTCAGGGCTTTTTTTATTGCGCTCCGTTTTATTTTTATATTCTTTATATGGAGCTGATTTATTTTAAAGAGGAGAGCTAAACATATTTTATAGGTATTATATAAATACCTTTAAGATATATTATTTTGCTTCGAATATCTGGTGGTGTATCAAAAAGTATGCTAAAAAAAAGCAGGTTGAATTTTGATAAAATA
>ERZ1023263.23-NODE-23-length-87104-cov-20.634149_pt1 | contig 87104 bp, 76 predicted proteins | sample MGYA00380461_ERZ1023263 | MGnify/ENA primary metagenome ERZ1023263 (study PRJEB33173, sample SAMEA4830316) | metagenome | study: EMG produced TPA metagenomics assembly of the PRJEB25223 data set...
TTGAAAATTATATCGCTGAAAAAGCCTTTACAGATAGGTTTGTGCAACAAAGCCACTATGGACATAATATTAAAGAAAGCATCATAAAAGTCTATTCAAAAAACTTCACAGCCATGTTATCTAATCTCTCTTTCACCACCTCCCAATCAGGCATAACTTGATTCAATAGTTGGTAGAAACGCTCACTATGATTATGTTCAACCAAATGACAAAGTTCATGCAGAATCACATAATCAATGCAGATTGTAGGCGCTTTAACTAGATGAGGATTGAGCGTAAGTACACCTGATGGGGAGCAGTTTCCCCACTGTGTTCGCATGGTCATCAAACGAATATCAGGGTAATTTTCAACCCATAAAGCTTGTTCTAGAATATGTTGCAAACGTGCTTCGAATATGACTTTTGCTCGGGTTCTATACCATTCATTTAAATAAGATTTAATACTTTCAAGACCCATATCCAAGGTGTTTACTTCCAATCTTCCTCTCAGAAGTTTTACACCTTTTGGCTTGGTATCATCATGAATCACTTTCAATTGATATTGTTTACCCAAATAAAAGTGGCTTTCACCACTTTTATATTGGCGAGGCGTGATAAATCTACTTTGTTCACGGAACTCTCGTAATTGTTTATAGATCCAACGACTACGCTGCTTTACCGCTTCAATGATTGTTTTATCATCTGCATTTAACGGGGTTGATACAACCACCCGACAATCAGCATAGACTTTAATCAGTATCTTTTGAGTACGACTAGGACTTTCAAGCACCTCAAAATCAAGAACTTCATCACCATAAACAATGCTTAACTTTCTCTCTGGCAGCTTATTCATCCTAGAGCCCATTCAAACCGACCCGAGTAATTTGTACAATCATTTCCACAATTTTTTTGGCTTGATCCATACCACTCCCAATGGATTTACATTCACGGAACATCTGAGGTAATAGTTTTTTACGGATATCCGCTTCAATATTTTGTGGATTAATTGAGTTTTCAGCTACAGAGCTCATGACAGAAGTATCAACCTCAAAAGCGAGTTGAATCCACTTATTTTGATTCTGTTGATCTATTATCGAGAATGCTTCAGGTAATAGTTTTTTGAATACACCATAATAAGCTTGAGCATGCTTATTACCACTGAACACATCAGGAATTTCATCTAAACGACGAGCTTCAACTTGTTCTTCGAACTCTCTAAACAGCATGTGTTGCTTCAATGGGTGATCAAACTCTTTCTCAGCCTCTTCAATAACTTGACGTAACAGCTTAGAGAAAGCCTCCTGAGCATAGGGATCATCACGCAATTGCTGCTCAATCATCTTCGTTACACGAGTTTTGATGATATCCGTTTCATTACGTGTTTTCTCTTCACTCCAATCTTCAGGCTGAGCTATTTTACCCATCTTGCCGACTTCATAAACCCCATCAGGGTCCTTAACTTCAATACCCACAACATGTTTATCAATCAGTTTTTTGACTTGCTCTGCATACTGATCGTAGTCTACTGTCTCTCCAGCATCTCGTTTCACAATCTGACGCAAGCTTGTAAATAATTTGACTGTTTCTTTGTAGTGCTGACGATCTGCATCAGAAAAGCTTTTATCTTCAAAGAAGGTTGCTGACTGCAACGCAACTTTTAAACAACTTGCGAATTCTGTGAGTGCTTCATAAAAGTCACCGCGAACTTTTAAGTGAATATCGACTAACTCACCCTCACGTTCTTCAATACGAGGGACTAAAACTTGGCGTAACTGCTCTGGATCATTTTTATTTTTAACATCAGCAAAAATTGCCCAAAGTGCTTTATACAAACGAGGTAATCGTTTGTATTCGGAACTCATTTGCGTATATAAACCTGTAAGATCATTGATATCATAGCCACCTTGGGTACGGGCAGCGAGATCTTGATAATCAAGAATTGTGGCGTCCAATTCTTTTAAAATACCTCGATAGTCGATCAATAAACCAAACTTTTTCATTGGATGAAGTCGATTTACACGAGCAATTGCTTGAATCAGGTTGTGCTGTTTTAAATTTTTATCAATATAAAGAACAGCATTTTTAGGTTCATCAAAACCTGTTAAGAGCTTATCCACCACAATCAGTAATTTGAGAGAATCATCTTTTTCGAAACGCTCAATCACTTGTTTAGTATAGGCTTGCTCATCCTGAGTTCCTACATTCTCCTTCCACCATTGAGTCACTTCTGGGGTAGTCGATTCATCAACATCAGTATTCCCTTCACGACTATCAGGTGGGCTCATCACCACAGCAGACTCAAACAAGCCAGACTCATCCAAGTACTTTTTATACTTAATCGCTGAAGCCTTGCTATCGCAAGCAAGCTGTCCTTTTAAACCATCATCAATATTTTTAACAAAGTGATTAGCAATATCTAACGCAATCAGGCGAATACGATCATCCGCAGTATAAATCTCACCTTTTCTCGCAAATTTACGTTTTAAGTCTGCTTTTTGCTGATCGTTTAAACCTTCTGTAATCCGTTCAAACCACGTATCAATCGCTCGTTCATTGACATCTAAATCAGGGATTCGCTCTTCATAGAGCAAAGGTGTTACAGTTTTATCTTCTACCGCTCTCTGCATGGTATAGGCATGAACAATAGGTCCAAACTTGTTAACGGTCTTTTCATCTTTAAGCAATGGTGTACCTGTAAATGCCACGAATGCCGCATTTGGAAGTGCGAGTTTCATACGCACATGGTTTTCACCACCTTGGCTTCGGTGCCCTTCATCAATCAGGACAATGAAGTCTGAACTTGTGTTAACACATTCAGGAAGTTTGGTTGCAGAGTTAAATTTCTGAATCAAAGAGAACATGATTCGCTCTGTACCCTTACCAATTTGTTCAGCCAAGCGTTTGCCAGAAGTCGCCATAGCATTTAGCTTGTCTCTTTTTCCTGCCAGTTCACCACCTGATACAAAGGTTTTACTGAGTTGATCTTCTAAATCGACACGGTCAGTGACAACCAAGATACGGCATTGTTTTAAAGCCTCATGCAAGATCAAGGCCTTACTGAGAAAGACCATAGTAAAAGATTTACCTGAGCCCGTTGTATGCCAAATGACACCACCTTCACGGCCACCGTTGGTGTTCTTTGAACTAATACGCTCAATGAGTCGTTTGATACCAAAAACTTGCTGATAACGGGCAACAATTTTTCCTGCTTTTTTATCGAAAAGCGTATATTGGCGAACCATTTCAAGTAGTCGTTCAGGCTTTAATAGACTAATCAGCAGTTGATCTTGACCTGTAACAGCTAAGTCTCCACCTGCAATTAGGTTTTCATACCAATTTAAGTCATCGACTGGACGATAAGAAAATAGGCTCTGTTTTTGTGAAACAGTTAATTTCTTATTTTTAAGCGCATACATCTCTGCATCAGAAATATCTTCTTCTCGCCACGCTGCCCAAAACTTAGCAGGGGTATTACATGTGCCGTAACGCCCTTCATGTCCATTTATAGAAAGTAGTAGTTGGCTATATGCAAACAGATGTGGAATTTCATCAGGTCGCTGATTACGAAGCGTCTGAGAAATGCCTTCATTAATCGTTGGACCTTTTTTAGCCTGACTATCAGGGCGTTTTGCTTCAATTACCCCTAAAGGAATACCATTTACAAAGCAAATGATATCGGGTCTGCGTGTATCTACTCCACCTGAGCGTGTGACAGCAAATTCTTCAGTGTATGAAAAGTTATTGTTATGGATGTTATACCAATCAATCAGCGGGATCGTTGGGCTAACTTTTTTCCCGTTTACAAATTCAGTTACAGGAATGCCGTAGAACAAATGGTCATACATTTTTTCGTTGGCGGTCAGTAACCCTTCATTCAAAGCAGGGCTACAAATTTCAGCAATTAAGTTGTCTACCGACTTTGCTGAAAGTGGATATTCTTGACCCGCAAATGGAAAAGTACGTTTAGAGAGCTCTTTACGTAAAATTTGACGTAATACCACTTGGTCTTGTTTTCCATCACGGGCAGCGAGTGCCTGTGATGGAGATAAAAATGACCATCCTAAGTTAGTCAATAAGGTTAAAGCAGGAAGTTTTGCACTAAATTCTTCTTGAAACTTCGGTAAAAACATGGTCATTAATATTATCTCATTACCTAAATTGACGATTAAACGAATTAAAGTCGATCAAAAATAGAACCCTTATGTGGATAATAAATTTTTTCATACAATCTAGTCGCATATTCATCTGTCATACCCGAAATATAGTCACAAATTACTCTTTGCTTCTCAGTTTCGGTTTCAACTTGCTTATACTTTGCAACAGTAGTGCTCGGAAGTAATCTCAACGGATCTGATGCTAGTGCTTCAAATAATTCAATAACCAGTTTCTGTCCTTTAAACTCAAGTTGTTGAACATTCGTACTCTTAATTACTTTATCTTTAACTAAATCGAAAATATGTTTACGCATTTTCTCAAATTTATCTTCCAAATAAGCATTCCATTTAATTAATGGTGTCGTTGCATTTTCTATATCTGAAGAACTAACATAGGTATGTGTAATAAGTTTATGTACTAAATTACCAATTGCCTTTTTACGCTCATAACTTTCCAATGCAAAAAGTTTTTGAGTCAGTTCTGATAAATTAATTCCACATTCCGTGAATATTTCTTCAGAATTAGCAGTATGAGCTTCCCAAATTGCTTTCGTAATCATTCCTAATGAGATGGCATCTTCAAAATCATGTAGGCTGTAAGAAATATCATCAGCCAATTCCATAATAGATGTGTCTAAACCATGATGTTGAGTTTTTAAATGTCCTGTTTTAGGATCTTCTTTACACTCTAAAAAGCTTGTCCGTTCTGAATCAGTTAAAGGAGCTAATATCCAATCTTGTACAATTTCCTTTTCTTCATCTAAATAACATTTTGGTGGATGCTGCTTTGAAGCCTTAGATAACCATTTGGGCGAACTTAATGTGTCGTAAGCTTTATCACCACAAACATTGGAATAATTTACTGGGTATTTCAATACACCTAATGCTAGTCGGCGTGTAGGATTCATGCCATAACCATCAGTGTATTTGTCTAAACGAGACAAAATTCTTAAGGTTTGACCATTACCCTCAAAACCACCATGTTCTCGCATGCAAATATTTAAGGCTACTTCACCGCCATGACCAAATGGTGGGTGCCCAATATCATGTGCCAAGCAGATAGCATTCATCAATGAAAGCTTAGGCAAAGCATCTACAATTTCTTTTTCATCTTTATGACGTGATTCCTTTAACCAGCGAACAATGCCTGCGCCAATCTGAGCAACTTCCATAGAGTGTGTTAATCGAGTTCGATAAAAATCACTTTCTCCTAGCCCCAACACCTGAGTTTTAGATTGAAGTCTTCGAAATGCAGAAGAATGAATTAAACGAGCATAATCCCGTTCCCATTCATTACGAACGTCGTCATCACGTTGTATATCCTGTTTATTACGACGCTCTTCCCATACTTTATTAGACATATTACCCCCTTTAGCTTATTCAATAAGCATTTATAAAATGTTGATTATTCAAAGTTATTAAACTAAATAAGTTATTCAATAATTTTATTCAGCTTAAAACTCAACTGATAACGATAAAACTCAATATTCTGAGCCACACTCAAAGCACGACGAATTCTTAAGTCATCTTCTAGTGCAATGATGACCCCCTTCACTTGTTGATCTGCCTCAGCCAACTCATCTTTGACATAGCCCATATAGCGCTGAATTTGCCCCACAACACGATCACTTGCACGACCACGTTTTAGCTCAACCACAAGCAATGTCTTCTTATCCTTACTAATTGCTAGGATATCGATAGGACCTGTATCCGATGGATATTGCTGACCGACCAATTGACCTTCTTCGGTATAGATGTCGTATGTTGCACCCAACTCAGTTTTAGACCAATTCTCTACCAAGAAATGTTCCAAGTGCTTTTCTAAAGCAAAAGCCGTTGGATCTTCGAGTACTTCATCAGGTTCGAGATGTTCAATTGTTTCTTTACCATCAATAAGCGTTTTAAGCTCTTCTGCATACTTCGTGATATTACAGACTGCACCTGCTGATCCCGATGAGTTTTTTAGCTCTTGAGACATCAGTTCTCTAGGTAAAGTCTGTTCAAACCATTCAACTTTTCTGCGATGGCTTAACTCACCAGAAGGCACGTAGTAATAGTCTGAAATGACTTTACCCACTAAGTAATGACCATCCCCACGAGGTGTAAGGATAATGTCATCCTGTTTAATCCCTTTAGAAAGGGTATGTAACATGCCACATGCTAAGCCGGCCGAAATTTTGGTTTTATCAGGTAAAGCATCAAGGTAAACAGGGATAAAACGATGATTAAACTCACGCCAATCATCAGGCAAATCATGTGTTAAGTCTTGATCAATGTTCCAATTGGCAGCAATAAAGCCGCCTTCTAGAAACTCTTGAGCAAACACAGACTTCGCACCCGCCATAATGCGGTAATAGCTAGGATTGATTTGCATCATTAAGCAGCCACCTTGACACGTTTTTTACCTATCAAAAGTTGTTGCATCAGGGCTTTTTTCTCTTGCTTTAAACAATTAAGTTTTTTCTGTAAGGTCTCAATTTCTTGATCTGCTAGAGAAAGAATCTCAGCAATTTTTTGTTGTTCCTTCAGATTTGGTAGAGGAATTACCAAATTTGAAAAAATTGAAATCCAATGTCGTTGATGTCCGCCAACATTGAATTGCAACATTTGCATTGCTTCGAATACAAATTTAATTGAAACCCCTTTTTTAGCAGTCAAGATTTTCATAGCACTTGATTTTGCTTTAAATGGAAAGTTCACATATTTACTATCGGTTGTAAAATCATCAAATATAATTACAGGCAATTGATCTTGATAAATCCCTGAACTCTCATTGGTATAACCCAAAATGAATGTTTTACCCGCTGTTAAAACAGGAGTTTTATAACTATCACTGTAAGCAGTGGATTCCACCAAATAAGGTGTTGGCTGTTGATAGTCAAGAAGTAAGCCTAATTCAATACGTTGCCACTCTTCACTAAACCTCACCCCACTTTCATCAAGCAAACGTTTCTTACCCGTTAGCAACTGTTGCATCAATGCATTTTTCTGCTTTTGGCTATTTTCAAGCAGTTTTTCAGTAGCCGAAATTGCTTGATCCCAAGTTGACAGGATTTTGGAGATTTTTTGCTGTTCTTTAACGGGTGGGAAAGGTACCTTCATTGCTCTTAATGTTGAAAGATTCAATGCAGATTGTGAACTGCCCGATGATGAATCTCCCATTAACTTTAAAGCTACATCTGAATTCAAGAAATGAAAAATGAATTCATGATAATCAGTCCTGACTCTTCCAAGATTTCGATGAATATTCGCTGGTATAGACAGCTCAAATTTTGCCACCCTACCAATAGTACCTACAAGAGAAATCAGAATATCATTCTTTAAAATACGAGAACGTTTATATTCTTCATCTAATTCTTTAGAAATTAAATGCAAATCTTTAGAACTAACTTGCCCATCTGATAAGTCCTTAATTTGTAGCAAAGGAATACCATTAGAACAATATTCTCCTGGTTTTAAAACACCATAGGTGATTGGTGCATCAGGTGCACATAAATCCTCTAGTTTTTTGACTTCCCACCCACTAGGCACCATAACCCAACTCCTCTAAATACTTCGCCATTTCACTTTCCAGCGCAGTCAGTTGAGCTTTTAGCTGTTCACGTTCGGCACGTACCGCCATCAAGTCAATTTCTTCCTCTTCCTCAAAAGTATCCACATAACGCGGAATGTTCAGGTTGTAATCGTTTTCCTGAATTTCCTGCAAAGTAGCAAGGTAAGAGTATTTATCCACGTTGGCACGGCTGCGATACGTTTCGACCACTTTGGCAATATTTTCTTCAGTCAATAAGTTCTGGTTTTTCCCTGACTTAAACTCGCGGCTTGCATCAATAAACAAAACCGAATCATCAGACTTTTGCTTTTTGAAAATTAAAATCGCAGCAGGAATACCCGTACCGTAGAACAACTTTTCAGGTAAACCAATCACCGCATCTAATAAGTTTTCGTTAATCAATTTCTCACGAATCTTACCTTCAGATGAGCCACGGAATAACACACCATGTGGAACCACAACACCCATACGACCAGTAACAGGTTTAAGCGTCTCAATCATGTGTGAGATAAAGGCATAATCACCTTTGGTCTTTGGTGGTAAACCACGACGGAAACGATCAAACTTATCATTTTCAGCTTGCTCATAACCCCACTTGTCTAATGAGAATGGCGGGTTTGCAGTCACAATATCAAACAGCATTAAGTCGCCATTTTTATCCAATAATTTTGGGTTACGAATGGTATCGCCCCACTCAATTTTGTGGTTGTCTTCACCATGCAAGAACATGTTCATCTTGGCTAATGACCACGTTGAACCAATCGCCTCTTGCCCATAAAGTGCATATTCTTTGCTGTTGTGATTCGCTACAACTTTACGACCACACTTCATTAACAGTGAGCCAGAACCACATGCAGGGTCACAAATACTGTCACCTTTTTGTGGATCAAGTAATTCAGCAATTAAGTCCGATACTTCTGGTGGCGTATAGAATTCGCCCGCCTTTTGACCACCGCTTGCAGCAAAGTTTTTAATCAAAAACTCATAACCGTTACCAATCACATCAAGTGACCCTACACGGCTTGGTTTTAAATCTAAATCAGGCACAGCAAACACTTCTAAGAGGTCTTTCAGAATGGTATTTTTTTGCTTTTCTTCACCCAATTTATCTGTATTAAACGAGATATCTTGGAAAACACTTTTGCCTACATCTTTCAGCTTTGTACCATTGGCTTCTTCAAGTGCATGTAAAGCCATATCAATACGTTCACCATTGCCGGGCTCAAAACGACGCTCAAGCAAGGTATAGAAATTAGATTCACGAGGCAGTACAAAACGCTCGTTTTTCATCATTTCTTCAATCAGTTCAGGTTCATCACCATATTCGTTTTTATAATTATCGTAGTGGTCTTGCCATACATCAGAGATGTACTTTAAGAACAGCATTGTCAAAATATAGTCTTTATAGGTATCTGCACTCACCGTGCCACGGAATACATCACATGCCGACCAAAGGGCTTTATTGACGGTATCTTGATTAATTTGAGTAACCATTATTTGTTTCCTTGGAGCAGTTGTTTAAACATGCCCATCATCATTCGTTCACGATTTTTAAGTAATTGCTGGGTCAAGATCTGCTCTTGCTCCCAAAGACGGTTTAATTCGATTATGCGTTGCTGAATGTCCAAGCTAGGGACTTCAACCTCAAATTGGTTGACTGTTGATACACTAAGCATCGGCATCTTAGAACCCTGACTTTCTTTGCGTAACTCGTATTGCACATGAGGTTGATTCAAGTACCAGCATAAGTATTCAGGTAGTACATTTTTATTTGGCATCAAAATCAAAAATTGACTACTCACAATGAGTGGTAATGCTTTTGATTGATCTTGATGGCCTACAAAATAATGTGCTTTGAGATACTCTCCACGACAGGGTAGCAACACGGACTCAGGCGATACGATTGCGTTATCTTTACCTTGCCAATCAATTTGCGGTAAAGCATCTGTAAAAAGCGTATAACTACATGTATCCGTTGCTATATTACGAATGTCTTTGATCTGCAATACGTGGGCATTGCCTAACTCGACTTCCTCAACTTTTTCACGGAATGTAAAACCTGTTCGAATCTCTGCAAGGTCGCTCAGTTTTACGGTTTTTTTTACATTTGACATAAATATTTACTCTGAAAGAGATTGAGCCACCCTTGACTCACATAGTTAAGCAGCCTTACCTAAGTTATCTTTTAACCAAGTGGTCATCTGACTATTCCGATCTGAATTTACTTTATGCCAAGCTGCTTCACCTTTTAACCTTGTAACTAATAAACCGTCATCAGCATCTAGAACCGTCTGAAGATCATTGCGAATGTCCACCGCAGATTTGTCAGAAATAACAAGCCAACAGGATTTTAAAGGACGACACCAATTCGAATAAGATTGGATCTTTTTATACAGCTCATCATAGTTACGTTGCTTACGCAGGTCATAATTGATCTGATATACTTTCATTTGTTCTTAACTCCTAATGTTTAGTCGCGTTATTGGTTTTGAATTTGATGACAGGCGGCCACCTGTCATCACAAATTAATACAGTAGGTAGACTATGCAAAACCTGTTACATCAGGATAATGGGCGTTTTTTACTCAATGTCAATTGTTTTTTTGCAGTAGCGCGCCTACTAAGATGAAAAACCCCTAAACAAATACTACCATTTTCAATGCAAAATATTGTTTTTAAACATAATTTTCTATTAAAACTAAGTTAAATATATTTCTATTCAAAAAAATTAATGATTTGAATATCTAAAGCTTTTGATATTTCATAAAGCTTGAGCACAGTAATGTTAACCTCACCTCTCTCTATCCGCCCCATATAACTACGATCTAAACCACACATAAGGGCTAACTTTTCTTGAGAAAGGCCTTTTTCTTTTCTAGCCTTACGTATTTTTTGACCTAGTAAACTTGCTAATTCTGTCATTTAATTTAAATGCTCAAAAAACAGAACTATCATCATTTACGGATTAAACATCCACGGACTATAATCCTCTTTTTAATAAGTAAAAATTGTTCAGTTATGGCAAGAAATACTCATTTACCACTGTATGATGATTTTTTAGACTTATTCATAAATCACGAAGTCAATAATTGGCAAGCTAAAGATTTTTGGGAGAAAATGCTGACATCTAGACCAAACATGCCAAAAACTGCTAAAAGACGTATGTACTCAGGCCTAAAAATCCTTTTGAATTTTAAATATTTGGAAGTCAATCCCACTACATCTTCAAAAAAATCCTTTCGTTATAAAGAAACACCTAGACTGAATGATTTAAGAAATCATTATAAAAAACAGAAGCTTCAAGATATTTTTATGTCAAAAAAAAGTGATTTATTGATAGAATTGGAGGAAAAAGAGAATAATATCGAATTCTTAAATACTTTATTAGCTAATGATGCGACGCTAGAAAAATATTTCATTACCCATAAACATGAGATTGAGAAAGATATAAAAAAAATAAATTCCAATATTAAGTTAATGGAGGAAATATTAAGCTAGATAAAAAATTGATCATAAAATCGTCATTTCAATAAAAATAAAATATGAAGTGACATTACAATAAAGGCATAACTATTATTTACAGTCTCCAATAGACTTATAAGTTTTATAGCTCTAACTTTATGTCTTTAATATATTTTGTTGCATCTTAATGACATTGAAGCAATCTTAGCTTTTGAGAGCCTACTTTAGGCTCTCGTACCTAGGAGTTCTTTTTAGACAAAGGCTCATTGAGCTTATCAATACTCACCCCATATTTATGAGCATTGTATTGCCAAACTACGAACTGCTCTAAAAGCATTGAATTCTCTTTTTCTAGTCTCTCTAACTTACTTTCCAATGCATCAATTTTGACTTGAGCTATTTTCAAACTTGCAGGAAGTTTTTGCTGTTTGGTTTTTAAGATTTTTAATGCTGCTGGAGATTTTTTTCCTAGATCATAAGCATTCTTAATTCTTTCAAATTTTTGTAGGGTTTGGCGAGTTGGTGCAGGTACAATCTCTAGTTGTACTTCAATTGCTTTGCATAATTTCTCCCACGTTAACTTTTCATTTGGCGACCAATAATCAAGAATTTCAACAATATCTTGTACATTCTGATCTGTTAGATGCTGTGCCATATCAAATCCATAAATCCATTTGCAATGCAGGACTGAGCAAATGTGGTTCATCCTCTATCTTTTTCCGTTGAGTATTCTCAATAACGGGGATACGTTTACGACCTGCTTTTTGATACGCTAAATCAAGATGTGTAACATCTTCCGAAGGCGGCAAACTTAAAGGCGTTCCATCAAGAATATTTGGATCATCCAATAGTGCAATCATCTGTTCACAACGGTTAATTGTTTGCTCTCTCACCTCAAGCCATACCGTTGCACCAGTAACGCTCTTACTAACAGCCTCCTGATCCTTTGCCCATAAGATTTTTTCTTTTCTAAGTCGCTCTTGAAGCCGTTTTTTCTTTTCTTCATCTCCCTTAATACAGACATGCTCTGTACAATTAAGACAGTTCCGATATTTTAAGCAGGGTTCATCAATATAAGAATGTGTACAAAATCCAAATTCAGTAGTATGCATGGACAATGTTGTTCTAGTATTTAACTCCTGTAGAGTTCGAGGTGTAGCAATCTGAAATGTAAATGTACTATCAGTATTTACCGTACCAATCTCATTTTTCTGCATCTCAATTAAGCTATAATTACGATCTTCAACCGTTGTATGATCATATACTCGATTTTGCTTCATATCAGCTCGTCCTGACCATTTGGCAAGTAATAAGTTATCCATTCCATTGGTATTTGCTATTGTATTCAACAGATGCCTAAATTGATGAGTTTTCATACTATAATTGCCGTAACCCCACCGCTGAAAAACAGATTCCATATTACATAATTGATCTTTTCCTCTTAAATTTCTTTTTGTTGGCGACAAATCCTCATTTAAATTATTAATTGTTGGAATCCATAATTCTGAAAAAATAGTCATCTTATTTGAATGAAATTGATTATGAAAACAAGCAAATAGAGCTTCTGACCATTTAACCTTAACTCCATTACCCGTTTTAAAAGTTATATAAGGAAAACCTTTGGGCAATCTATTGCGCAGGACAATATTTAAATCATTCAAGCAGACTGAATAATCACTAATAGGAATTTCACGAGTTTTTAAAAATTGTATGCCACTGTTATTTTCTTTACGCACATCATCATAAAGAAACACATCAAATCCCATTGCCAACAATACTTCACTGCGTTTTAACAATTGATCATCAGGCACTTTGGGACAAAGCTCATGTCTTGGAAATTTATCGCTTGTCTCAAGCAAATATGCTAAATGTCTAGACTTTTCTGACATCTTAATCAAACGTTCAATAGCCCGTTTTACCGTTGGGATCATGACACTTGGAATGTATTTAATGTCATGCCCATAATTTTTCTGTGCATACCACCTAATACCTAATACTGTCTCAATATTAGAACCATCTGCTGTAAGCCCTAAACTGCTCTTAGAAAGCGTTTGGACTTCTTCCTCGTAGATACAATTATGCTTTAAGAAAAATAGCTCTGATGCTCGTTCTGGCGCAGCTAGAAGCAAACTCACAGCACTGGTGACAAAAATATCCCTATTAGATAACTCTGAAGTTTTTCGAGAGAAAATATCAGCTAATGCAAATATCGCATCCTCATCTGGAAGTTTAGATACTCTATATTCTTCGGACTCTGTATCTAACACAATTGATTTATCAGAAGGCTTTTTAATTGGATTTTTCCACTCAGGTATATCTACTATCTTTAGCTGTCGAATAAAATCTAATAAAATTTTTAGATGTCTACCAACATTATAAGCAGAACTTGCTTTATAATTTTTCTTTGCATTTTCAGCCGCCAAATCAAAATCAGCAATAACCAATTTAGTTAAATCAACTTCGCCATACTTATCAAGACATACTGTCTCGATTGCTCGGATTGCTAGAATCGTATCCGCTGTTTTTAAATTATTATTAATCTTTTTATACTTTACATAAGCTTTAGCAAAATCAAGAATGGAATGATGTAAAAGATTTTCAGGAGATTTATTTTTAAGCGAAACTCCCATTTTGATAAAACGTACCTCATGCTTCCAATAATTCTCATCGAATTTAATATCTTCATTTAATTCAGATAACTGTTTAACAAAATCAATAAACCGCTTTATTTCGGAGTAAGGAGATTGAATTTTGTCAGATGGGAAATATATTAAATCATCCATGATTGAACTCCTTACAAGCATCAATTACTTGCTGAACGGCAATAATTGTTCGGTCATTCACGGCAGCGACCTCAAGGCTACACCCCATCGTAATTAGATCATCCCGTTCTTTAATTAATTGCTCTAGAACCAGATGATGCGGTGCATTTGCCCAAGGTATAAACTTGCTACACAGATAACATGCGATTGGTGCATAATCGTTACAGTATTGATGTGTACCACATGAGCCGACATCACAATCCTGTTCTACATAAGAAATTCTATTCGCATCTTTAACTTGTGATTGAGCCTCAATCTCATCTTTTACAACTTTTCCCTGAAAAGCATCTGCATATTTGCGTAAACTTTCATCCATGATAGATGAAATTTGTTGTGCTATTTCAGGAACACTTTCTACATAGCAGTGTGCATTCTGGGTGTCATGATGATCTAACAGCTTTGCAATAACATTAACGCCTGCTTTTTGTCTAGCAGCATTTGTTCCAAGCGTATAGCGAAACCGATATGCAGTGATATGTATTGGTTTACCGGTATCTCTAGAACGAATACCAAGCTTTACCACAGCATCTCTCAATATTTGAGTTAATTTGATAGTAGGTAAATGAATAATTTCTGTTGGCAAAATTTGAGACATTTCTTTTTTATTGTTCCAATCTAGATTAGCCAACCCCTTAAAATCACAGAAAATTGGTAACTCTGCTAGCTCCTGTTCAGATACTTCTCGGTTTATTTGCTTAATTAATTTCTGTTTTAAAATTTGGATATGCTCAAACAAGATTTTCGCAATACTGTCACGAATTCCAACTTCATTAAAAGCAAATCGGAATCCACTAGCACCTCTAACTTTAGCTCTCGGTATGTTAAGTATATGAACTTCATTCTTATCATTAAAATTATATTTATCCGACACGTATAGGTCTTTCACCTTTAGTGCTGAAATTTGGATAGGTCGTCTACCAGTCGCACAAAAAACACGAATTAGAGCAGCCTCATAATAGGAAATCTTATTTTCTGCTAAATATTCATTGGTTCTAGTGATAATTGTTTGAAATTCGAATGGGCTAAATGGGCCTTCATCTGGATCAAGGGAAAGGACTGCTGCTCCTTTTTCATTGCCACTCAATCTCCATGAATCCATTAGATCGTAAACTTCATCATCTACTGAGGAAAAACCCAAATCATATAGTTTCTTCAAAAAGACTCGTAGCATAGCTACTTTGTATTCATCTTTTTTTGCCGAATAAAAATTTTTATAATTTAAAAGACCTTTAATTGAAAAATGATTCTCTCCTGTAATATCAAAATATTTACCAATATATTCGCACATGTTTGCTGTATGTGAACTTGAACTATACTTAGCAAAATGAACCAAAGTCATGACCACATCTGATTGGACAGAAAACTCATAATTTCGTATCCGAGAGATATCTATAGTTTTATTGATATCTAATACCCATTTCTGATCATCGATACTAAACTCATAACCTTTGAATGAGGTAAAAGTATTTTGCGACTTATCTAAACTATCGATTCGAATTGATTTATTCATTTTCATCCTCAAATTTTTCTTGGATACCTAAGCCAATCTCTACAGCACGTTTATTCTCTGCACGTCTTGAATATCTTCTTGCACTTTGTGAGTTAGGTATCCACCCCATCAGATAAGCACGATCATTTTCAACTTGAGCTTCAGTCGTTTGACCTGTTGCCACTAAAAGTTGAGATTTCTCAGAAAATTTGTCATTCCAAGTATGTCTAAATGCGTGTGCATGTACATTGAATAGAACAGCTTTAGAAATTTCATAAAAGATTTTATCTAAAGCATTGATTGAAAGTGGCTGACCTTTATTTGATAAAATCAAAAAGTCAGTTAGCTCTGCATTTGGTATGGTTGATCTATAATTTAAAATATAAGTTTCTAACTTTTTCTTTAAGTTTTGATTGACTGCAATTGATCGACTTCTAGTTTTAACCAACGGCTGATATAGCCTAGAATCACTTCCATCATGAGGATTACGCTTAATAGTAAGATACGATGTACCACCTTTAGAGAGGGTTATATCTGTAATTTTTAAATTTAATAATTCACCTTTACGGCATCCAAGATATAAAAACAAATAGGTAATCAGCTCATTTCTATAAGTAATGTAATCTGAAGTCCAGATACGATTCTGATTATCCGGATCAACTGCCTTTAAAATTTTATGTAATTGATCACTATCAAAAGATTTGTATTCAGACTGAATATCCGTGGGCTTGCGGGGTCTACGAGATTTTAACAACCGTTTTGTACTTGTTATTGCTGATGAATGAAGATGTGTCTCAAACCATCCAATATATTCAGCAAAATTAGTTAACCGCCGATATATTAATTGTTTGGATACATAGTCCTGAGTAACAACCAATTTTGCTCTAGCTCGCTCTTTGTTATTACTTTTTGGAAAACTTATGATCTTTGTTTTTGAAGCTGTCCCACTTAATCGACTTCGATTGAAACTGGTTAAATTTACTAAAGCTTCGATTTCATTTAATTTTAAAAAATCTTTACTTTTTATCCTTTGTTCCAAGTCAATTCCTAACTTATCCAACAACTGAAACAGCAACTTAATATCTTCCAGAATAGCTGTAATAGTATTGATTGATAGACCACGATTTCTTAAATGAATGATCATATATAAATTTGGATAAGTCATAGGAACACCATCACTATTCAAAAGAACAGCGAATCTCTCACCACTACTCATTACAAATCTTTTAACAGACATCATGGTTATATTTAACAAAATATCTAAGTATTAAATATCATAGATCATAAGTAAAAAAATTTACAGAACCATTTCTAGTATCTGTAAATTTCTTTTGTAACTAACTACTAATAAAGAATAATTTTATAAACTTTACAAAACATAGTCTCTAGTAGGTGTCAGAACGGTAGATCGTCATCTAAGTCTGCTGGTGCTGGTGTCGGTGCAGGCTGTTGTTTCGGCGCAAAACCACCCGGGTTATTGTTGCCGTAGCTATTGCCTTGAGCCGGTTGATTATTACCATAACCACCTTGGTTGCCGTAGCCGCCTTGGTTTTGGTTATTATTATAACCACCTTGATTGTTGTTAAAACGTGGTTGATTAAATTCACCACCACCTTGACCTTGCTCACCTTGTTGACGAGCTGAATCTAGCATTTGCATTTGTTCGCCACGAATTTCTGTAGTGTAACGCTCTTGACCATTTTGATCCGTCCATTGACGGGTACGCAATGATCCCTCAATGTAAACTTTAGAACCTTTACGTAAAAATTGCTGAGCGATTTCGCCTAAACGGTTGTGCAACACAATACGATGCCATTCCGTTTGTTCTTTACGCTCACCAGTATTTTTATCTACCCAAGACTCACTAGTAGCTATTGAAAACTGTGTAAGTGAACCACCATTTGGGAAACTTTTGGTCTCAGGGTCTTTTCCTAAGCTGCCAATCAGAATGACCTTATTTACACCACGCATCAGCTGTATTCTTCCTATTTGTTTCTATTATTTACTTTATAAGAGTTATGCTTAAATGGCTACCTCTTTACCCAACAAGTGCGTTAATTGTTGTCGCGCAGTATCATCAATTTGCTGTTTATCGACTTTTATATAGGCAACTTGCTGTTCAGACATCACCACGACTTCTTCAATACCATGAATGGCCAAAAGTTGAGAAGTCCACTCATCCGTTTGTTTGGCCTCAGGCAGGCGAAATACCATCGACGACAGATAACGCGGCTGGGCCAGACCAAAACTCATCAGCAGCCAAATTATAGCAACTGCGGTCAGAATACTCCAACCCATCGCCGTGTTATTCAGCAGTAACAGTTGCCCGCCAATCATGCCGCCAAAGAAGGCACCGAGGAACTGGCTGCTGGCATTGACGCCCATTGCAGTGGCTTTGGATTGAATCGGTGCCGCCTTCGATAACCAGGACGGTAACAGCGCTTCCATCACGTTAAAGGCAATAAAAAACAGGCCCAGTCCAATCAGCAGGATATATTTAGATTCAAAACCAAAAATCATCACGATCAGGCCAAGAATAATCCCGCCAATCGCGGTCAGGAAAATACCGCGCATTTTGCGATATTTTTCCGCCAGAATAATACTGGGGAAGGCAAAAAACAGACTCAGCACCAGCAGCGGCAAATACACCCAGCCATGACTGGACAATGGCAGACCGGCATATTCAATCAGCTGCGGCGGTGCATAAATAAACATCGCCGTTAGCAGTAAATGCAGGGTAAAAACTGACAGATGCAGGCGGTTTAAATCGCCCATTTTTAGCACCTGTTTGAGCTGCGGCAAATAGCCCTGCTGGAAATTACGATGATGGCGCGTGACTTTAGGCACCAGCAGCAACATGGCAATGGCCGCCAGTCCCATAATGGTGGTCACCCAGAACAGCCCGGAAATACCAACCAGTCCGGTCAGCCACGGCCCGGCACTAAAGGCAATCACGAAGGATAAACCAATACTCATGCCCATCATGGCCATGGCTTTGGTGCGCTGTTCTTCACGGGTGACATCGGCCAGTAAAGCCATCACCACGGCAGAGACTGCGCCGCCACCGGCAATGGCCCGGCCAATGATGACCCCATAAATGGTCTCTGACATTGCAGCAATGGCACCGCCTAAAGCAAACAGTAACAGTCCAAGCACCACCAGCGGTTTACGGCTATAGCGATCAGCAATCAGGCTAAATGGAATCTGTAAAATGGCCTGGGTCAGACCATACACCCCAACCGCCAGACCAATTAAGGTCGGGGTTGCATATTGATAGGATTGCCCTGCCACCGAGAAAACCGGAATAATCATGAACAGACCCAACATGCGTAAGGCAAAAATACTGCTTAAGGCAAAAGTTGAACGGCGTTCTAAGGCATTCATCATATCAATAGGCTAAGTGCAACAATTTTGTATGCGAATATCCTACATCATTCATGCTGCAGATGCTGCGATATTCAGCACAATATTCTGCATCTGAACTACCAGTCATAAAAAAAGGTGCAATTGTTTGCACCTTCTTCAGATCAGACTGCAACTTAGTGCAGTGCCTGACGTTTTTTATATTGAATTGAGGCAAATACCGCCCAGACAATAAAGGCCACACCAATCAGGCCGGTGACCACTTCCGGGACATGTAAACCGGTTCCGCTGGCAATCATGATAAAGGCCAGCGCACCAATCGCATAATGCGCACCATGTTCCAGGTAAATATAAGCATCCAGGGTGCCTTTTTCTACCAGATAAATGGTCATCGAACGCACGAAAATCGCACCAATCGCCAGACCGAGCATGATAATCACCACGTCTGAAGTAATCGCGAAAGCACCAATCACACCGTCAAAACTGAACGAGGCATCCAGCACTTCCAGATACAAGAAGCCACCAATACCGGCTTTGACCACACCGGTCGGCACGCCATTTTCATCATGACGAATCGCATTGCCGTTTTCATCGACTTCAGGTTCGCCACCCAGTAAATGACTCAATACCTGTACGCCAATATAGATCACGATGCCCCAGATGCCGGCCATGGTCACCACCAGGCGTTTGTCCTCAACCACATTGGCTGCCATGATCAGCAAGGCCACTAGTGCAATAAAGACCGACATGGCCGGTACACTGGCCAGATTGGATAAACGGCGCTCAATCCAGCGGAACCAGTGGGTGTCTTTTTCATCATCGAGGAAAAAGTTCAGGAACACCATTAACAGGAAGGCACCACCAAACGCTGCAATTTCAGGATGATGTGCCATTAATTTGGCCGAATATTCTTTTGGATTATTCAGTGCCAGCTGCACCACTTCCATCATGCCCATATCGGCTGTGACGGCAACAATCACCACCGGGAAAATTAAACGCATACCGAATACGGCAATCAGAATCCCGACCGTCAGGAACAGCATTTTCCAGAAATGGTCCCAACCGCGCAGGACTGATGCGTTAACAACCGCGTTATCAAACGATAACGACACTTCCATAATGGCGAGAATGGCCGTAATGGTCAGTGCTGTGAACATGGTTTTCAGGCCTGCTTCCGGGCCGTGGGTATAGCCCCAATAAGCAGACAAACCGAGACACACGATCGTAAATGCAATAGAGAAACCAAAATGTTTCATCATGACAAATCGACCTATGACATTATTAGATAAAGAAATTCGGTAAATATTAAACTTGAATTACACCGAATGCGCCGCGTGCATCCTGCTGAAGACATGCAGGACCTCGGCGATAGAGATATGGCCGCTATTATGACGCTTTTTGATGACGATGCCAAAACACTTCGTATGCTTTTTTGTTTATTCTGATACAAATCAAAGCCGCTCATCTTTGCGGCGCAAGTATGCTAGTCTTTGGGCATTGATCTTGATGCTTTACAGGAACCGGACATGCGTTTTTCTGAACAATTGTGGCAACAGAATTTAGAACTGTATCAAAACACCCTGGCCCTGCCCTTTAACCAGGAGCTGGCGCAAGGCAGCCTAGGTCGTGAGGCCTTTAGCCACTATGTGATTCAGGATGCGCATTATTTACTGGCCTATGGTCGCGCGCTGGCGGTGTGTGCTGCCAAAGCCTTTGATGCTGATGATGTGATCCAGTTTGCCGAAGCCGCCAAGGTAGCGATTGTGGTAGAACGTTCACTCCATAACGGCTTTATGCAGGATTTTGGCATTAGCAAGGAACAGTTTGAAAATACGCCGCTGACCCTGGCCTGCCATCATTACACCAGTTATCTGGTTGCCACTGCCTGGTCGGAGAGTTATCCGGTGGTGCTGGCCTCGTTATTGCCATGTTTCTGGATTTATGCCGAAGTCGGTAGAGATATTGTCGGCAACTCGGTCGCCAACAACCCATATCAGGCTTGGGTCGATACCTATGCCGGCGAAGAGTTCCATACTGCGGTGCGCAATGTGATTGCCACGGTTGACCGCGTGGCCGAGCGCTGTGATGAAGACACACTGGCGAAAATGCGTCAGGCCTATACCCGTGCTGCTGAACTGGAATGGCTGTTCTGGGACAGTGCCTATGCACAGCGTAACTGGCCGGGACTGGACAGCAGCAACTAATCTTTGATCACTCGCCCTGGTGCAAGATCAGCAGACTTGCACAAGGGCCGACAGCTCTCTTTCATTCTTGCGTGCTTTGATCCCCGTACTTTTTCTCCTGACAATTTTTTATCCTTATCGTTTTCAGATCTTGGCCTTTATTTGCAATCAACCGACATAATTTGACGTAGAAATACCTTAAGCCTGCACTTGAACATTTTTCATGCGCTATCATATAGAGGTTTTAAATGAATTTTCTAGGATCATTGCATGAGCCAAAGTCATATCCGTATTCGAGGCGCACGTACCCATAACCTGAAGAATGTGAACCTTGATATTCCACGCGACAAGTTTGTGGTGATTACGGGACTTTCCGGTTCAGGTAAATCTTCCCTGGCTTTCGATACCCTGTATGCCGAAGGACAGCGCCGTTATGTCGAATCGCTCTCGGCCTATGCGCGCCAGTTCCTGTCACAAATGGAAAAACCGGAAGTCGACTCGATTGAAGGCTTAAGTCCGGCCATTGCCATTGAGCAGAAATCGACCAGCCACAATCCGCGTTCTACCGTCGGTACCATTACCGAAATTTATGACTATTTACGTCTGCTCTATGCACGCGTGGGTACGCCCTACTGTCCGGAACATGACCTGCCGATGGTGGCGCAGACCGTGTCTGAAATGGTCGATGTAGTCAAAGGTCTGGAAGAAGGCACCGCCCTATTACTATTGGCACCGGTGGTGCGTGAACGTAAAGGCGAATATACCCATCTGTTTGAACAGCTGCAAAGCCAGGGGTTTGTCCGTGCCCGGGTAGATGGCGAAATTATGGAGATTGATCCGCCGCCAGAACTGGACAAAAAGAAAAAACACAGCATTGAAGTGGTGGTCGACCGCTTTAAAGTCCGGGATGATTTGGGCAACCGTATTGCCGAAAGTTTTGAAACCGCTTTACGTTTAGGTGGAGATATTGCGATTTTATCGTGGATGAAAGGCGAACATCCGGACCGGGTATTCTCAGCCAAACACTCCTGCCCGGAATGTGACCGTGCCGTGGCCGAACTGGAACCGCGCCTGTTTTCATTTAACAACCCGTTTGGTGCCTGTCCGGTCTGTGATGGCCTGGGCACACGCAGCCATTTTAGTGCTGACAAGCTCATTCCCAATCCGGAACTTTCTTTAAGCCAGGGTGCGATTCGTGGCTGGGACCGTCAGCGTCCTTATTATTATGGCATGCTGCAAAAAGTCGCCGATCATTATGATTTTTCGCTGGATACACCGTGGAATGAACTGGACAAAGACACCCAGAAAAAATTTCTCTACGGCAGTGGCCGGGAAAAAATTGACCTGAGCTATGTCGATGAACGTGGTCGTCGCCATAACCGGGTACAGCCGTTTGAAGGGATTTTGCCGCATCTGGAACGCCGCTATCGTGAAACGGAAAGTAATTATGTCCGCGATGATCTGGCGCAGTATCTCTCCAATGCCGCCTGTGATGCCTGTGATGGTTCACGTCTGAATGAAATTTCGCGTCATGTGCGAGTCAAAGACAAAACCATCAGCCAGATTACCAAAATGTCGATTGGTGACGCCGAGCATTACTATCAGAACCTAAATCTGGAAGGTGCCAAAGGCGAAATTGCCGACAAGATTTTTAAGGAAATCCGTGAACGTCTGCACTTTCTGGTCTCAGTCGGCCTGAACTATTTGAGTCTGTCACGCTCTGCCGAAACGCTCTCGGGTGGTGAGGCCCAACGCATCCGTCTGGCGTCGCAGATTGGTGCCGGTTTAATGGGCGTGATGTATGTGCTGGATGAACCGTCTATTGGTCTGCATCAGCGTGATAATGACCGCCTGCTGGAAACCCTGATTCGCCTGCGTGATCTGGGCAACACTGTACTGGTGGTCGAACATGATGAAGATGCGATTCGCGCCGCAGACCATATTATTGATATCGGGCCAGGCGCCGGCGTACATGGCGGGAATGTGATTGCCGAAGGGACCTATCAGGAACTGGCGGCCAATGCCAACTCTCTGACCGGTCAATACCTGTCGGGCAAGCTCAAGATTGAAGTACCAAAACAGCGCACTCAGCCACCTAAACCGGATGAACAGATCAAGCTGATGGGTGCCTGTGGCCATAACCTGAAAAATGTCGATCTGACCCTGCCTTTAGGCGTGATGACCTGTGTTACCGGGGTATCCGGTTCGGGCAAATCAACCCTGATTAACCGTACCCTGCTGCCATTGGCCGCAACCCAGCTGAATGGCGCCACCACGCTCAGTGCGGAAAAGTTTGACACCATTGAAGGACTGCAATTCCTGGATAAAGTGGTAGATATTGACCAGAGTCCGATTGGCCGTACCCCGCGTTCCAATCCGGCCACCTATACCGGTCTGTTTACCCCGATTCGTGAACTGTTTGCCCAGACACCTGAAGCCAAAGGCCGCGGTTATGCGGCAGGCCGTTTCTCCTTTAACGTTAAAGGCGGACGCTGCGAGGCCTGTGAAGGTGATGGCATGATTAAAGTCGCCATGCACTTCCTGCCAGATATGTATGTGCCATGTGATGCCTGCCATGGCAAACGCTATAACCGCGAAACCCTGGAAGTGCATTACAAAGGCAAAAATATTTCCGATGTGCTGGAAATGACGGTCGAAGATGCCATGCATTTCTTTGATGCCATTCCGGTGATTCACCGCCGTCTGGAAACCTTGAATCAAGTCGGTTTAGGCTATATCCGTCTGGGTCAGTCAGCCACCACCTTATCTGGCGGTGAGGCGCAGCGGGTCAAACTGGCACGCGAACTGGCCAAGCGGGATACCGGTAAAACCCTGTATGTGCTGGATGAACCGACTACTGGCCTGCATTTCCATGACATTGCCAAACTACTGGACATCCTGCATGAGCTGCGCAACAAGGGAAATACCATTGTGGTGATTGAACACAATCTGGATGTGATTAAAACCGCAGACTGGATTGTGGATTTAGGCCCGGAAGGCGGTGCCGGCGGCGGGATGATTATTGCCGAAGGTACCCCGGAAGAGGTGGTGAAAGTGAAAGCCTCCCATACCGGAAAATTCCTGAAACCGATGTTAAAATAAAATGAAAGGGCTCTGAGGAGCCCTTTTCTTTGTTATTAGATTCACCTGAAAAATATCAAGATATATATTTAAAATATTTTTCTATTTTAATTTACGGTTTAGAGCATACTTTCCACCCTATTCCGCCCCTTCTCTTTGGCCTTAAATAAGGAGTGATCTGCCCGGCCAAACAGTTCCATCCAGCTGCCTGCATCTGCGGCGACCCCGGCACTGACAGAAATATTTAACGGCGTGTCCAGTCCCGGCAGGGTCAGAACATTCTGGCTAATTTCCTGACGTAATTTCTCGGCAATACTCAAGGCCCCGTCCAGATCAATCTGCTCAATCAGAATCAGGAATTCATCGCCCCCATAACGCACAATCAGATCAGATGAACGCACACTGTGTTTTAACACTTCGGCAATTCCCTGAATCACCCGGTCACCGACAATATGCCCATACTGATCATTGACCTCTTTAAAGTCATCAATATCAATAATAATTAAACCGGTTTGATGGAGCTTGTCCGGATTCTGATTCAGATATTGAATATATTCTTCCAGCGCCAGACGATTGGAAACCCCGGTCAGGGTATCGGTATTGGCCATATTGCGTAGCTGGAATTCCAGCAAATCCCGTTCAGCCAAACGTGCCTGCAACTGCTTGAGCGCAGCAAATAAAGAGGTGGGTGAGGAATCTGGAGCTGTGGCCGTCTGCGGCTGGGCTTCAGATAACTCTAAAATCAGATCCCGCGCTTCAATTAAAGGTTTAAATACCTTAAAACGCGCATAGACCATGGTAAACAGCGCCGCCAGCAAAGAAATAATCGACACCGACAGCGTCAGGATAAACTGCTGCCAGGCAGCATGACGCTCCTGCTGGGCCAGCCAGACACTATAATCCAGCAGATATTTCTGCAGATTCACCACCGTCGTAAATTTATCGACAATATTCAGGGTCAGTTCAGTCCCACTTAACGAATACGGGCGCGCATGCAGACTCTCTTCAATCAGCTGGCTGACAATAGGAACCCCCTGATCCAGATATTTTTGTTTAACCTGTTGATGCAATCCTAGGTATTCAGGCGTTTTGTGCTGTTCAGGCTGAATCGAGTTGACCAGATCCCATAAATAATAAGATTGCCGCTGGCTCTGTAAGGAATAAGCCAGGTTCTGTTCAGGAATTGGTTCTTTAAAAGTCACGGCCGCCATAATCGTCGAGGCCAGACGTCCGGCCTGATCACGTAAATCGGCCAGTACCAGAATCAGACTATAGGACTCCGACAGCATGGTCTTTTTGCCTTCCGACTGCATCATGACATGCTTCAGCACCTCATAGACTTCATCCCAGGCACGAAACATGGCCTGAATGGCCTGATCCAGCTGTGCTGAACTGCGCTGGGCATAGGGTTGTGCTGCATAGGCATCCACCGCAGCACGTCCTTTTGCCAAAGCCGGTTTTAAATCGGTGGTCAAGGCATTGGCCTGTGCAGCAAAACCGGCGCTATTTAACAATTGCATGGTGTGTTCAATCTGCAGATCGACCCGCTCTCGAAACAGGGTCAGCTCTTTCAGGTTGGCACTCAGTTCATCTGGAGTACTGGACATAACCTTATTGGCCGGACCACGTTCGCGTGAAATCTCGTTAGCCAGATCGGCCACATGACGTAAGACAGAAATTTCGGTCAGCACCACATCGGACTGCTGATAAGAGCGATAACTCTTCAGCGTCACCGGAACCGAAATAAACAGAATCGACAGGATGATAATGAGCATAGAAATAAACAGACGCTGCTTAGTATTCTCTGAATGCAAGCGATGGGACATGTTTATAACCTCACTACCATGAGCATGAACTGAACGTATTGAATCAACAAAGGCAGAGCAACGACCTGAAGCGGATGACCACACTGCTGAGGAAAAAAATAACAGGACAGCGGCAGCGTTCATTCAACTATAAGTCGAATAAATCAACAAGATAACTAAAAAATTGTGACAAGGTTAACAAATTTATTGATTAAATTGAATAAAAACCGACGAAATTAGAGTAAGTTTCTATTTTTTTTGAAGGGCAACCGAGATTGCATCCTCTTAAAAATTAAATATAAGAAACTAATTTATATAATGAAAATAAGGTTTTAAAAATTGTATAAAAAATTAAAGAAAACATTTTACAGCTGCATCAAATAAGTGCATAATGCACCGCATTGGGGCGACTTTAGATATTCCTCAGCAGAATTTTAAATTTTCCCGCAAATTTTGGCTAAAAAATCCCGGTTTTCGTTGAAAACCGGGATTTTTTTATGGTCATATATTCAATAGCGCTTTTTAATTCAAGAAATATTGCACCAACATAGTGCACAATAAATTTATACTTAAGCGGTTTTAATCCTGACTACAGGATTCAGGCATAAAAAAAACCCAGCCTTGGGGAAAGCTGGGCATATAAAAAGTAAAACTTTGTGGAGAATCTCAGTGCAGTTCCTCTAACCTCTAGTCCTGCATCAAGAAAAATCATGACCGAAATCACAATTTCGATAAAGCTGACCAAACGGTATAACTTTACCTAGCCATTATGATACTTATTACACTTTTTGTAAAGCCTATTAAAATAGTCTGCTTTTAGTTTAACCAGTATTAATAGTCAGCGAATTTAGACCTATAAAAACCAGAAAACGTAGAAAAAAAGTAAAGCGTTATCAATTTCAGCTACATAATCTTGGTCTTAAGTTTCATTTTTTAAGCTTTATGCGCTGCTTTTCACATTTTTATTAGATTGCTTTTATAGATAATTTATATTGAATCAATTCAGATTAACTATCAAGAAAAGTGAGGGAGCAAACACTTTTCTTTCGCAAATGAGATTTAGCTGCTTGTTCTTTATACACTTTTTAGGTTGACAACAGATTTATCAATTGACTACTTTTTCGCCCATACACATTTTAGAGCAATTACTCAACCAAATAATCTCCTTTGTCTTCATTGACTTAGTAAATTGTTACAATACAATGCCTATTGTTTAATCCATTTTTAACAAAACTGGTAACTATCATGAAAAAACTCGGTTTAGCCACAGCTTTATTATTAGCCATGACCGGTGCTCAAGCGTACCAATTTGAAGTTCAAGGTCAATCAGAATTCCTAGATACAACTGAAAACGATCAAAACTTTACTGGTGCAGTTCAAGGTACTTACTACTTCAAAAATGTTGATTCAACTAAAGGGCCTTTAGCTGAAGCTGCATTTTTAAACCAAGCATCTAACTTTTCTTTAGCTTACCAATATGGTCAATACGATGCGCCACGTGAAGGTGGTCGTTCAGATGTAGAATCTCATGTTTACGGTGCTAAAGCTGAAGCTTACATTCCGACAAAATTCGTTCCAGCCTATGCAAGCGCTTCTTATAGCCACACGCACAACGATGGCAAAAATGAATTTACTGCTGATGACAATGGCGACCGCTATGCATTAGAAGTGGGTGCATTGCTAGCACCAAACTTCCTGGTTGCTGTAGGTTATACCAGCATTGCTGACACAATGGCTGTTGATGCCTTCGGTACACTTGCAAATGGTGCAGTTAAAGCCGTTGGTGAAGCATTAACAATCAATGAAGATCAAGATGCTATTACTGCACGTACTAAATACGTGGGTGCAATTGATGGTACAAACATGGCAATCGGTTTTGAAACTGGCCTTGTTTACGGTGAAAGCACAGCGTACAACCTGAAAACTGATCTTTACTTAACGCCTGCTCTTAGCGTAGGTGCTTCTTATGCTGAAACTAGCGGTGATTTCCTAATTGATTCAGCTTGGGGTGCAAACGTAAACTACTTCATCACTCCAGCAGTTGCAGTTGGCGCAAGCTATGTAAATGCTAACGCTGAAAATGCAGCAGTAGATACTCAAACTGTTGGCTTAAATGCTAAATTCCGTTTCTAATCTGATTTAGAAACTGATGTAAAAAAGACGCTCTATGAGCGTCTTTTTTGTTTGAAAGAAATGATTATTCCGGACTACGTACAATACTCAGGAAATATAAATGCCGTTCATATTGATCCAGGATATCCTGCAGTAAATCTTCCTGGGTCCAGTCCATTACATCGTAGTTCTGCCCGCCCTCTCTTAAAAATACCTCAGCCTGATAAAACGGCGCATCGGCCGTAACTTCTGGCATAAAGCTCGGCGGCACAGTTTCACGGGACACCACCTGATAAATAAAGTTAATCTCATGCTGATGATCGACCTTTAAACGCAGGCCATCTTCCAGCGAATCAATCGACACAGTCAGATGCCGCTTTTGAAACTCCTTCTGAATATTCTCGAAAGCCTGCTGTACCTGAGTCTGAATATACTGTTCTACCTCAGCCTGGCTATGCGGATAATGCATGATCAGCCCCAGACGCTGTTGCCAGCTGCGTGGATTATGAATGGCACGCGGCGTAATCCGCGCTTCCTGCAAGGCATTCATTTTGGTGACATCTAGCCGTAGGGCTTTGAGCAGGCCCCAGCACATCAGCAGCAGAATGAGGGTAAATGGCAAGGCACTCATAATGGTGGCCGACTGGAGCGCACTCAGGCCACCGGCCAATAGCAGGATAATCGCCAGCACCGCCATCAACACGGTCCAGAACAGCCGTTGCCAGACCGGAGAATGTTCTGTTTTTGCAGTGAGAAAATCTGTGACCAGCGCACCCGAATCTGCCGAAGTAACAAAAAACAGCATCACCAGCAGGGTCGCCAGCAGACTCATGATGGAAGCAAAAGGCAGATTACTTAAAAACTCAAACAGGGCCACCGAGGAATCCTGCTGTACCGCGGTCATCAGTTGCAGGTTCGCCTCATGCAAAATGCTATTCAGCGCGGCATTGCCCATAAAACCCATCCAGACCAAAGTAAAACCGGTTGGAATCAGCATTACTCCCACAATAAATTCACGGATACTGCGTCCTTTGGACACCCGGGCAATAAACAGTCCCACAAATGGCGACCAGGAAATCCACCAGGCCCAGTACATGATGGTCCAGCCCCCAATCCAGCCACTCGGTTGATAGGCATATAAATTAAAGGTCATATGAAACAGATTCGAGGCATACTGACCAATATTCTGAATGGTGGTTTGCAGCAGATAGATACTCGGCCCCGTTATAAATACAAATAACAGCAGCACCACCGCCAGCACCAGATTCAGCTCTGACAGCCGTTTAATACCTTTGTCCAGACCAAAAAACACCGACAAAGACGCCATGCTGCTGACCACAATAATCAGGATCATCTGGGTACTGGCACTTTGTTCAATCCCGAATAAATAATTTAAGCCGGAATTGATCTGGGTCACGCCAAAACCCAAAGTGGTGGCAATTCCAAAGACAGTACCGAGCGTGGCAAAGGTATCAATCCCATCTCCGAGCGGGCCGTAAATTTTTGAGCCAATCAGCGGATACAGGGCGGAACGGACTTTCAGTGGCAGATTGTGCCGGTAAGCAAAATAAGCCAGCGCCAGCCCGACCAGCGCATAAATGGCCCAGGCATGAATGCCCCAGTGGAAAAAAGAAATACGCATCGCCTGCTGCGCTGCCTGGATGGTGGCCGGCTCACCGACCGGTGGCGAGACATAGTGCATCACCGGTTCAGCCACGCCAAAGAACATCAGGCCAATGCCCATGCCGGCGGTAAACAGCATCGCAAACCAGGAACCCTGATGATATTCCGGCTGGCTATGGTCCGGACCGAGCTTGATTTTGCCCATATCGGACAGTGCAATATAAATCAGCAGAATCAGGAATACCGCCACTGACAGTACATAGAACCAGCTAAAAGAATCAGTAATCCACTGGTTCATGCGCTGGGTCAGCAGTTCAAAACTATTGGGCGCCAGCAGCACCACCGCCAGAAAAATCGCAATAACCGCGACCGTACTGATAAATACATTCGGATTGATATTGCCCCACCAGGGCAATTTTTCGGAAGGCATAACTCCCCCATTTTATTTTTAAAGATGATAGACAGACGCTTTAGGTCCGGGCAGCATTCACCGCAAAGGTGAACAAAAGATGAGTGTCGTGAGCTTAAACTCGCGCACAGCTTAGTCCGATTACAACCAAAACACTATTGAACTGCTGTAACAAAATAGCCCAAGCCGATGATTAATCTTTATTTCTCGGCAAATGACGAATGTATTGCAGGGCAATCAGCCGGGAAACAATTAAGGCCAGATACATCACCCCGCAAAACATTTGCAGCATGGCAATCACCCGTACTGCCGGACCAATCGGCATCAGGTCAGACAGGCCAGTGGCAGACTGCAGACTGAAACTCAGAAACAGCAGATCCAGCCAGCTTTGCAAATCCGGCTGGGTCGGATGATAAAAACTGGAAGGATCCAGAATCTGGCAAATGTTATAAACAAAGGCAAACGCCCAGGCAATTAAGGTGAATACCGCGCCGGCGGCAAACAGTTCATCGCGGGTTAGATAACGGTCTTCAAACATATAACGCAGCAAACCATAGGCCGCACTTAAATAGGCCGCGGCTTCAAAGGCATGGCTAATCACCAGCACGGTCGGGTTGTTAACCCCCAGTACAATCAGCAGGGAAAAAAACAAGGCGCCCGTAACAAAGCTCAGCCCTAAAAAAGTAAACATCGGGGTCTGGCGAATGACTTTGGCAATTAACAGCAATACCACCACACCCAGCATCCAGATCAGCACGCGATAGGTGGCATGATGGCTAAGCAGCGACAATACGAGAATAAAAAACTGCATTAACAGCAGCCAGGCCGAAGGCAACAGCCGGAATCCTTTCCATAAATCAATGAATGCTTGCATGGGCACATCCTGGGTATCTTGGTGTAATGCGGACATCACTTTCTTTTTTGTTCTGATTACCATAGCATGCTTAAAAGCGCAGACAGATCACTCCTTTGTATGAAAATTACAGAAAAAGTACGTCAAGAAATCACCCAGATTGAATTCCGGGATGACCTTTCTCAGGATAAAAAGATTGCCAAAATCACCCATCTGGCCTGTGCCACCTGTGTCGGTGTCGCCATTCAGCCCCTGACTTTTGCGATTATGAAAGTGGCCGATCTGTATTTTTCTCATAAAGCCCGCAATGAAAAGCTCAGTGAGGAACGCATTAAAGCGGTATGGAAACAGGCGTTCCAGCAAGGGAAAAAACAGGGACAGGCTCAGGCAGAGCAGCTGCAACAGCCAGAGGATTAAGCCATGACCCGATCGTCCTCTCCGATTCACTATCTCCGTAAAAATTTTGATGCACTGGCCATCACCACCGTATTGGCCAAACTGGCCTGGAACGCGCACACGCCGCAACTGACTGAAGTGGATCAGGCGGTACTGGCTGCATTAAGACGCAGCCATACTGAACTGACAAACGTCCCTCTGGAAGATATTCAGGCCTATTTACAGGGTTTTGATGAACAGCAGATTGTCGGGCTGGTATCGACGGTCAAAGGCATGTTGCATGACATAGAATTTGTACGGCTGGACCATGAAGATGGCGACAGTCTGTATGCCGCGTATCTGGACCAGCACGACCATACCGATTTTGATGTGCTTCTGGCCGATCAGCACAGCGGCGAAAGCTGGCAACTGCAACTAAAAGCCATCGAAGGTACTGGCACCGGCAAAGACTGGATTGCTGCCCCTCCTGAAGAAACGCTGCTTGCCACTGAAGAAATTGCGACAGAGTTGAGCCTAGAAAATACTACTTTCAGCACCAAAGAGCTGACCCAGAGCGTGGAAGAGGCGATTGATGTAATTGTTACCGCCAAAGACCCGAATGATGAACATTTCTGGGACTACTTTCCGGCCATCTCCGTGGCCAGTGTTTCACTGGCAATTTATGAACTGTTCCGGCGCTATCAGCAGCAGGAAATCAGCTGGTCATAATTTAAATGGATGGCGGCCAAAGTATCTGGCATCAAGGTCAGTAAAATTGCCTTTATTGGTCTGCTGTTGGGTCTACCGGTGGTCGGTCAGGTCACGGGTGCCTACCTGGTCGCCAAGCTGTTACTGAATGCCAAAGCCACCTGGTTTGAAAAAGAATCAGCGCTATATCGCAAACTACAGGCCTACTGGGCCAGCAAGCAAAAACCGCAGCCATAAAAAAGCCCCTTGCGGGGCTTTTTTATGGCATACCTGCTCATCTTAGTGATCAGATGCACCTGAGATACCAATACCCGTTTGTGAGCGGACAAACTGTGCATCGAATGCTTTACGTTCAGCTTGTGCTTGCGCAGAGTTGTCAGTGATAGAGAACAACCAGCAGCAGAAGAATGAAAGTGGCATTGCAAAGATCGCAGGACCATTGAATGGGTTGATTGGTGTGTCAGAAATTTGAAGCGTATCGACCCAAACTGCTTTAGACAATACAATCAAGGTGACTGCTGCAACTAAGCCTGCTACCCCACCAATCACTGCACCGCGAGTCGTTAAGCCTTTCCAGAACATAGATAGTACAAGTACTGGGAAGTTTGCACATGCTGCTACAGAGAATGCTAAACCGACCATGAACGCAACGTTTTGTTTCTCGAAAAGAATACCCAAGATCATTGCGAAGATTGCTAAGCCTAAAGTTGCAATTTTAGACATGCGAAGCTCAGATTCAGGAGTCGTTTGACCTTTCTTGAATACGTTAGCATACAAGTCGTGTGAGATTGCTGAAGCACCAGACAATGTCAAACCAGCAACTACCGCAAGAATTGTTGCGAATGCTACTGCTGAAATGAAGCCCATGAACAAGTCGCCACCAACTGCATCAGACAAGTGCACCGCAGCCATGTTGTTACCACCAACAAGTTCTAACTTGCCAGTAACTGCCATTTTCGCAACATCCAGGAATTGCGGGTTGTTGGCCACATACAGGATCGCACCGAAACCAATGATGAAGGTTAACAGGTAGAAGTAACCAATAAAGCCGGTTGCAACCACAACAGATTTACGTGCTTCTTTGGCATCTTTTACCGTGAAGAAACGCATCAGGATGTGTGGCAAACCTGCAGTACCGAACATTAATGCCAGACCCAGTGAGATCGCATCAATCGGGTTAGATGCCAGGCTACCTGGACCCATGATATTGGCTGCATCAGCCAGGCTCAGGTCATGTACCTTCGAGAACACCTGAATTGATTGTTCAAACATGTTGGTGAAGCTGAAGCCCACGCCTTTCATTACCATGAAGGCCATGAAGGTTGCACCAGACAGTAACAGTACCGCTTTAATGATCTGTACCCAGGTCGTTGCCAGCATGCCGCCGAACATGACATAAGCCATCATCAATAAGCCAACCAGCACAACCGCGATGTTATAGTTCAGACCGAACAGCAGTTTGATCAGCTGACCTGCACCCACCATCTGTGCAATCAGATAGAACGCCACGACGACTAGCGAGCTGAATGCTGCTAGGGTACGTACCGGTTTTTCTGATAAACGGAAGGAAACTACGTCAGACAGGTTGTATTTACCCAGGTTACGTAAACGTTCTGCAATCAGGAACAATACGATTGGCCAGCCCACCATGAAGCCCAGTGAGTACAGCAAGCCGTCGAAGCCTGACATAAACACCATGGCGGAAATACCCAGGAAAGACGCAGCCGACATATAGTCACCGGCAATAGCCAGACCGTTTTGGAAACCTGAAATACCACCACCGGCAGTATAGAAGTCTTTGGTATTGGTGGTTTGTTTCGCCGCCCATTTGGTAATGAACAGGGTCGCACCCACAAAGATCAGGAACATGATAATTGCAGGCCAGTTGGTGGCTTGTTGTTCTGCTGCGCCCAGATCAGGTGCGGCAAAAGCCATACCTGACATCATCAACGCTGAAGCTGCAGCAGCTTGCGCCTTCAATGAAGTCCATTTCATCTTAGTCTTGTCCTTTTTGTTGTGCAATTGCTTCTACTTCACGCATTGCTTCTTCATTCAGTTGATCCAGCTTGTTATTCGCAATATAGGAATACACTGCACACAAAATGAAAGATAACACGATGATGCCCAGACCCAGTGGAATACCCCAGGTCGTCACGCCACCAGAAATGGAAGATAATAGAAACTCTTTGTTATAGCCAACTAACAACATGAAGCCGACATAAACGATTAACATGATTGCGGTAAGCGTCCAGCTAAGATTACGCTTTTTTGCAACCATTTCTTTGAATTTTGGATTGTGTAGAATTCGATCTACTTGAGCCTCATCCATAGTTTTACTCCTTGAAACGCCCAGCCTTAGGCGTAATTTTTAATTTGAATTATATTCATGATGAAAACTAACAAGTTTGTAGGGTGCTTGTAATTTAGACTTTGGTCGTTAAATTTTGAGCAATTCAAACTGATGCGTTCACGAATAGAGTATTATAACGCGAGATAAATACACCGCGGGTATTATGAACAGCTGGCTGATTATCGGGGTGTTAGCCCTTTATATTGCATTACTTTTTATTTGTGCATTTTTTGGTGAAAAACATGCGAGCCGCCTCAGTACGCGCGGTCGTATGCTGCTGTTCAGTCTGACCTTGGGCGTCTACTGTTCATCCTGGACCTTTTATGGGGCCACCGGTGCAGCGGTACGCGAAGGCATCATCTTCCTGCCGATCTATTTAGGGCCGCTGTTGTTCGTGGCAGTTGGCTATGACATCTGGCGCCGTTTGGGACGGGTCCGGCAACATCATGCCATTTCCTCGATTGCCGACTTCGTGGCAGCGCGATATGGCAAAAGTGGTGCCCTGGCCTCGCTGGTGACCATTCTGGCAGTCATTGCGATTATTCCCTATCTGGCCCTGCAGTTACGCGCAATTGCCTTAAGTGCTGCCGTGATTCTGGATCAGACCACCCATGTCGAAAGTACCACCAATGGCGTGCTGTTTTTAACCGCGCTGCTGGCGATTCTGGCAATGCTGTTTGGCACCCGGCAAATTGCCAACACCGAACAGCACGGCGGTTTAATGCTGGCGGTGGCGTTTGAATCTTTCGTCAAGCTGTTTGCCCTGCTCTGTGTGGCCGGTTTCTTTGTCTTTGAATCGGCCGATAACCTGAAGCAAATCAGCAATGATGTGGCCCAGACCTTCCATGAAGTGCAGCTGTTGGGCGTACCGGAAACTTTCTGGGTGCAAACCCTGCTCGCTGCACTGGCGATTATCTGCTTGCCACGCCAGTTCCACGTGGCGGTGGTCGAATTACGCGATGAAAAACATATTCGCGGGGCACGGCGCTGGTTTGCCGTTTATCTGATTTTAACCACCATCGCGATTATTCCAATTGCCAGCTGGGCCTTACATGCCGCGCCGCAATATCTGATGATTCCGGATGTCGCGGTGCTGTCCTTACCGCTCAGCTATAATCAGGAATGGCTGACCTTACTGGCCTTCCTGGGTGGTTTTTCGGCTTCAACCGGGATGTTGCTGGTATCTTCGGTGGCGCTGTCGATCATGCTCAGTAATGACCTGATCATGCCGGCGCTGTGGCGCTCGGGCCTGATTTCGCGTCATGACAAACGGTTGCCACTGGTGCTGAAATTCACCCGCCGCATCTGTATTCTGGCGGTGATGCTGCTTGGCTTCCTGTTCTTCCATTTCTTTAATGATATTGACCAGCTTTCGGTCTTCGGTTTACTGGCCTTTAGTGCGGTAGCGCAGTTCTCCCCTGCCCTGATTGGCGGGCTGTACTGGCGCGGCGGCAGTAAACAGGGCGTCTATGCCGGCCTGATTGTCGGTTTTATCATGTGGGCCTATACCCTGCTCTGGCCAACAGTTTTACGCAGTCTGCCAGAACAATTCTCGGCGATTACCCAGTATTATTTAACCGTCGGTCCGTTTAGCATTAATGGTCTGCGCCCGGAAGCGCTATTAGGTTTTGAATCTTTTGCGCCGCTGACACATGGGGTGGTCTGGTCACTTGGTCTGAACCTATTGCTGTATGTCTGGGTATCGCGCATATTCCGCCCGAGTGTGGCTGAACAGATTCAGGCTGAAAGTTTCTTCTACTATGAAACCAAGCCGCTACCATCGCACACCACCAGCAATGAAGTCAGCTATTCGCATCAGGATGTGGCGCGTTTAAAAGTCGGTGACCTGATTACGCTGGCCAAACGCATTACCGGTGATGAGCCGACCATGCAGGCCTTCCGACAGTTCAGTGAACAGAATAATGTGGTGCTGAATGAAAACAGCAATGCCAACGGCATGTGGTGGCGTTTTACCGAACAGTATCTGGCTGGCACCATTGGTGCGGCATCGGCGCGGACTCTGCTCACCACGGCGATGGTCAACAATGGTCTGGCGCTAGGTCAGGTCGCCAATATTCTTGACCAGGCCTCCCAATGGCAGCGCTTTAACCAGAACCTGATCATGACCATGATCGACCACATGACCCAGGGGGTGAGCGTGGTCGATGAAAACATGTGTCTGGTGGCCTGGAACAATCAATATCTGAAACTGTTTGATTATCCAAAAGATATTGTCTATGTCGGCTGTCCAATTGCCGACCTGATCCGCTATAACGCCGAGCGCGGCGAATGTGGCCCGGGCTCGGTGGAAGAACACGTGCGTAAACGGATTCACTGGATGAAAGTCGGCAGTGCGCATGAGTTTGAACGTATCCGTAAAGATGGCCGCGTGATTCAAATGCGCGGTAATCCGATTGAAGGCGGTGGCTTCGTGACCACCTTTGCCGATATTACCGCCTTCCGTGAAAATGAAGCGGTCCTTGAAGCACGTGTACAAGACCGTACCCAGCAATTGGCCGATGCCCTGGCCGAACAGCAGCTGGCGCGCGAACAGGCCGATAAAGCCAATATGTCCAAGAGCCGCTTTATTGCCGCGGCCAGTCATGACCTATTACAGCCGATGCACGCAGCCCGTCTGTTCAGTACCGCGCTAGAGCAAAGCATCCAGTCAGATGATGACCGCAAAACCTTGCAGCAGCTGGATCGTGCCCTGCATGGGGCTGAAAGTATGCTGTCTGCGCTGCTGGATATTGCCCGTTTAGAAGGCGGCACCATTCAGCCGAAACGTCAGCCTTATCCACTGCATGACTTGCTCAGTGATCTGGAACTGCAATTTAAATCCATTGCCGCGCAGCGGGGCATCCAGTTTGCCGTGCATGATGCCCAGTTCTGGATTGACACCGATCCGCAATGGATTCGCCGGATTATCCAAAACTTTGTCAGCAATGCACTGCGTTATACCGCCAAAGGCAAAGTCGTGGTCGGGGTATTACGTTCTGCACAGCGTCCGCAGCATATCCGCATCGGGGTCTGGGATACCGGTCCCGGCATTGCCGAAGAACAGCGCATTAAACTGTTCCAGGAATTTGAACGTTGCGGCCATACCTCGCCGTGGGGTGAACAGGGTCTGGGCCTCGGTCTGGCCATTGTGCAGCGTATGACCAGCCTGCTGGATTATCCGGTCTATGTCTATTCCACTCTCGGACAGGGCTCCTGCTTCATGATTGAAGTACCGGTGGTGGATGCACCTAAAGCCGTGGCTGCACCGGTTCAGGCCGTACCGCTGAAAACCAAGGCCTATAAGATTCTGTGTCTGGATAATGATGAAACCATTTTAGAAGGCATGGCGACCTTATTGGGCAAATGGGGCTATCAGGTCTTTAAAGCCACCGAACCGGAACAGGCCCTAGAGATTATCCAGCAGGAGAATATTCAGGTCTGGCTGGTCGATCAGCATTTGAATAACAATAAAGTCGGTCTGGACTTTATTCTGGCCAACCGTCAGGAAAATGTACCGGTGGCATTAATTACCGCCGATTCAGATCCGGAATTACCGCAGCGTCTGAAGGAGCTGAATATTGTATTGCTGAAAAAACCGCTAAAACCAGCTTCCTTGCGAGCCTGGTTATCCGGTCTGAAAATTTCAGCTTAGGCTGACATATTTTGAAACCTCTTTGCGGCTTCGGTAGCAAAGAGGTTTTTTATTTTTAACCTGAAAATGGCGATTTATTGCAGCCTGCTAGGCAAAACTGCTCAAAACCGGCGCTATCTGCCTGACAGCCATTGGCAGAAAATTCCATTGAATTATTTACTATGGCAAAGGCTACCAAAAATCTCAGTGTACAGCTGTATACCTAGTTACAAAATTTTAATCTTATGATTTTTAAAATTATTTTTTGACTAAAAAACAAACATTAGACTTTAGTCGTATATCTGATATGTAGCAATACGCGCATAAAAAAGACATTAAAAAGAAAAGATCAGTGTTTAGTCTGGAGATGAGCCCCTGAACGTCCTGTCCAGAGCTGATCATCATCCAGCCTAGAGGAGTTTTTTGATGAGTCTTTCAAGCGCAGTACAGCAAGGTCATGAGCAGAACCAACAGTTTCACCGTCAGTATGGCGCCAATGCCCTGTTGCCAGCCATCGACTGGAAAACCCTGTTTCAGCACAGCAAATTAGAACATGCGCATATTGAAGCCCTGAATACCATTTATCAGACCGCTGTACCGCTGGCCTTACAGGTCTTTGATGAACTGCATTTTGATGTATTTAGTCCGGCTGCCTATAAACCGCAAGGGCTGGGCCTGTTTGAAAAACTGTCTGAACAGGAACAGAAACTGCTGCGTTCGCTGGAAACTGAATGTGACTGTCTTGGTGCCACCACTCGTCACCAGATCTGGAGCATGCTGCTGCGCGGTGGTGCGGTACTGGTGTTTAAAGCCTGGCTCGGCAAAGTCAAAACCGATAAAACCGAACTCGATACCAGCCAGTTCGATGAACTGTCCGATTTACTATTTATCAAAACCCCGCCGCATGAACTGGCGCAGCGTCTAGGCGTAGATATTCATTCCCATGAAGATCATATCTTCCTGATGTATGGCAATGATGTCTATCTGGACCGTTTTAACAGTCTGGAAACTGCCGCACTATTTGTCGATTTAGGCGTCTATGATCCGGCATTTTTAAGCCTGCGCGATGACCGCATTGCCGACTACTTAAAATCTCAGGACTATGTGACTCAGGAACAGATTGATGAGCTGCAATGCGCTTTGAATCCGCTGTTCTGTACCGATGCCACACCGAAACAGGATTGTCTGGCTTAAGTCTTAGCCGACCTGCAAAAAAAAAGGACATCATTTGATGTCCTTTTTATATATTTTCAATATTTAGATTTTCTTTTCTTCAATATTCAGCGCATTAATCGCCAATACCGCCTGGGTGCGGTTTTGTACGCCCAGTTTACGGAAAATCGCCGTCACGTGTGCCTTAATCGTCGCTTCAGAAACGTCCAGTTCATAGGCAATCTGTTTATTCAGTAAACCTTCAGCCACCATCATCAACACACGGAACTGCTGCGGCGTTAAGGACTGAATCCGCTCTGCCAGTGCAGTTTCATCGGCAGCACGCGGGTCAAAATTGACATTGGCCGGCAGGTTTGGCGGTAACCAGATTTCCCCTTCCAGCACCTGACGAATCGCTTCGCCAATATGGCTTGGATGGGCAGATTTTGGAATATACCCCATGGCACCGTGCGCAATGGCACGCTGGATAATCGACACTTCTTCATGTGCCGACACCACAATAATCGGAATTGAAGGATATTGTGCACGCACATGCACCAGCGCCGAGAAACCCGAAGCGCCTGGCAAATTTAAATCGAGGAGAACAAGATCAGGTTCAGGTCCTTTTTCTAAACGTTCATAGAATTCATTGACTGCAGCAGTTTCATGAATTTGAGCTTGCGGTAAGCTATAGCGTACAGCCTGAATTAAAGCATGACGAAACAGCGGATGATCATCAACGATTAAAATATTCATAAGTGACGTGAGAGATCTTGTGCACAATGGCTCCTATTCTACCCATACAAATGCGGTTAAGGATATGCAAGAGTGAACTATTTTTGGCTTAAACGAGATTTTTTGTCCGATTATTCATATTTTCTTACATTTTCTTAAATCTGAGATAGGAAATCTGATTTTGATATAACATTTATCAGCCTGATTCAGATGATTATCTGAGTCGCATATAAGTATAAATTTCAATTATTTATTTCATTAAATTTGGTTATTAATTGCTCATTTTAAAGTTATCTGAAAAACAGATAACTTTTCTGTATTTGCTTATTTTACAGGGTAATTCAACTATTGATTAATAACAGACATTCCGAGATCAACCACAATTCAGGTAAGCCTATGTCTGTTTTCAATTCAACCAAACCACTCAATATTGTCGCAGTATCGGGCGGCTTAAATCATCCGTCTAAAACCGAAGCTTTGGTACAAGCCATTATTGATGAACTGGGCGAAGCCACCCCGATTCAGGTGCATTTTATTAAATTCAGTGAAATTGCCCCTTTGCTGGGCGGCGCCATTTACCGCAAGCAGTTGCCACAGCACGTGCAGGATGATCTGGCTGCCGTTGAAGCGGCGGATGCGTTAATTGTCGGTACACCGGTATATCGCGCCTCCTTTACCGGTCTATTCAAACATTTCTTTGATTTTGTCGAACAGACTGCGCTGGTAGATGTACCGGTATTACTGGCGGCATCGGGGGGTAGTGACCGCCATGCCTTGGTACTGGAGCATCAGCTGCGTCCGTTATTCAGCTTTTTCCAGGCGCAAACCTTGCCTATTGGTGTCTATGCCACAGATCGTGACTTTACCCCGGAATACACCATCCATAGCGAGGCCCTGCGTGACCGGATTACGTTGGCTGTGGCACGCGCCCTGCCCATTCTGGAATGGGCACCGGCCAAAGGCCAGCGCGCCGAAGTGGTGAAAAGTAAAACCCAGCAGGCCAACCAGAACCTGGGCATTAATAAACAGATTGAGCAGGATGAAGTACTACCTTCTGCTGCAGTACCTAGTCTAGATGCAGCAGAATCGCGTCTGCATCAGAACAAGGTCAAACCGCAAGTGGCTTAACCTGCTGACCCGCTGGCATCCCCTTCTTCCGAGTGTAGTCTTGGCCATTGATCCTGCGGATTTAGGCTTGCAGCAGCCTGGGTCCGCAAGCTTGCAGCGAAACATCGCTGCAATGCCGGATCAAATAAACACAACAACAGGCCCCTTATTTTTCCCTCAAGACTCGGCTTGAGGGATTTTTTCATTTTAAGCTCTGACTCACTGAAATGAGAATGAAGCGGTTTAAGTCTTAAGAATAAAAACTGGGATCTGGCACTTTGCCAGTCAGCACCCATTCGCCCAGTTCCTGATATTTATAATCCACCGGATCATGCAGGGTCTGGGTACGCACATTGCGCCAGAAACGATCCAGATTCAGCTGGGCAGTGGTGGCCCGTGCGCCCATTACCTGAAACATGTGCTCGGTAATATATAAAGAGGTATTGGTCGAGGCAATTTTGGCCGTAGCAATGGCTACCGCCACTTCACCGCGCTGTTCAGCCGTGAGTTCCGGCCCGATGCACCAGGCCTGCTGCACACTTTGCACGGCTTTATCCGCCAAAAGCCGGACACTTTCCAGCTGCAAATAAAACTCGGCGCAATGTCGTTGAATAAATGGATCATCCACCGCCTTCTCGACCCGCGATTTTGACCAGGCTTTTTGACCTTGCACGCTCTGAATCGCTGTTTCAAATGCCCCTTCGGCCACACCCAAAAACAGATGCACAAAAATCAGTTGTGCAATTAGCGGCCGCAAACTGGCATAAGGCGTACTTAGCGGTCCGGGATTCAGCAGCAATTCATGTTGATGAACACGCACCTGTTCAAAATGGGTCGTGCCGCTATCGGTCTGGCGCTGTCCCATATTGTGCCAGTCACCCAGAAAATGGACACCACTCCGGGTACTCGGAATCACCGCAATCAAAAGCCTGCCGGTCGCATCATAACCGGAACAGAGCAACAGGTCTGAATCGACCGAACCGGAGCAGAAGCTTTTATCGCCCTGAAACAGATATTCAGAATCTGCAACCGGTGTGACCGTGGTACGCCGATCCAGCGGATTCAGGGCATTGCCCCAAAACAGCTGCTGCTGAACTGTCTGTTGCAACCAGTGCTGATATTGTGCGGGCTGGGCGAACAGCTGCACGGTGGCAATCAGTAAATGATGAAATGCATAGACATGCGCCAAGGAGCTGTCCGCTTGTGCCAAAATCTGGACCGTTTTAAATATAGTCGACCAGGCGGCACCCTGCCCGCCATATTCTGTCGGAATTGATAAACTCAGCAAACCGCTACGGCGAATCAGATCGCGCTCTGCTTTGGGATTACCGCCCTGCCGGTCACGCTCAGCAGCGGTCTGGGCAAACTGGCGGGCCAGTTGCCAGGCAATTTCCAGCGGGTCTAAAACAGTGGTCGTAGTCGGGTTCATCTGAAAATCATATCCTTGATCAATCGTAATACTGTGGGTGGAGCTGGCTGTTGTGCTCGCATCGTGTCCAGCTATGCTACACGGCTTTCAGCATAAAAATACCGCCTGCGAGAGGCGGTATTTTAATATTTATTTTTTAACGGCTGGCTTGCACCGTGGCAATCAGCTGATCCACCACTTGTGGTTCTGCCAAGGTCGAAGTATCGCCCAGACTATCCAGCTCATTGGCGGCAATTTTTCTCAGGATCCGGCGCATGATTTTACCAGAACGGGTTTTTGGTAAGGCCGGCGCCCAATGTAGCGCATCTGGAGTGGCCACCGGTCCCAGAATTTTCCGGACCCAGTTGACCAGTTCGGTACGCAGCTCATCACTTTCTGTCACGCCGGCTTGCAAGGTAACAAAGGTACAAATGCCCTGACCTTTAATATCATGCGGCATGCCCACCACCGCGGCTTCGGCCACCGCATCATGTGCCACCAGCGCACTTTCAATTTCAGCCGTGCCTAGGCGGTGTCCGGAAATATTCAGGACATCATCGACCCGGCCGGTAATCCAGTAATAGCCATCTTTATCGCGGCGCGCGCCATCTCCGGTAAAGTAACTGCCCGGATAGGTGGCAAAATAGGCTTCAATAAAGCGTGCTGGATCACCCCAGATGGTACGCATTTGCCCCGGCCAGGAATCCTTGATAATCAGGTTACCTTCGGCTTCACCTTCCAGCTCATTGCCTTCAGTATCGACCAAAGCCGGTTGTACCCCAAACAGCGGACGCGTGGCCGAGCCCGGTTTCAGTGGCGTTGCCCCTGGTAGCGGCGACATCAGAATCCCGCCAGTTTCGGTTTGCCACCAGGTATCCACAATTGGGCAGCGGCTTTCACCAACCACGGTGTAGTACCAGTTCCAGGCTTCCGGGTTAATCGGTTCACCAACCGAACCAAGCAGACGTAGACTGCTGCGGTCACTTTCCCGTACAAAGCTGTCGCCTTCACGCATCATGGCGCGAATCGCAGTGGGTGCGGTATATAAAATCGTGACGTTGTGTTTATCAATTAAATGCCCGGTGCGCGCCCAGGTCGGATATTGCGGCACCCCTTCAAACATCACTGTGGTGGTGCCATTCGATAATGGCCCGTAAATTACATAGGAGTGCCCGGTCACCCAGCCGACATCGGCGGTACACCAGAACACATCATCCTGTTTAATATCAAAAACTTCACGGAAGGTACTGTTGACATAAGTCAGATAACCGCCGGTGGTGTGCAGCACCCCTTTCGGCTTACCGGTCGAGCCGGAAGTATATAAAATAAATAACGGGTCTTCGGCATTCATTGGCTCAGGCGGGCAAATTTCATTGACCGTCATGATTTCCATGTGATACCACAGGTCACGCCCGGCTTTCATTTCAATCGGGTTACCGGTCCGGTGGACCACAATCACGTTTTGCACCGACTCGGTACCGGCCACAGTAAGGGCCTGATCGACATTGGCCTTTAAATAAATCGGCTTGCCGCCGCGCATGGCCGAATCTGCGGTAATCACCAGTTTGGCCTGACTGTCTTCAATCCGGCTGGCCAGCGAATCTGGAGAGAATCCACCAAACACCACACAATGTACCGCACCAATCCGGGCACAGGCCAGCATGGCAATGGCCGCCTCGGATACCATTGGCATATACAGCACTACGCGGTCGCCTTTGGTGACGCCATTTTTCTTCAGCACATTGGCAAAGCGGCAGGTTTCATCGTACAGCTCACGGTAGGAAATAATTTTATGCCGTGAAGGGTGGTCACCTTCCCAAATAATTGCCGGTTTATAAGGATGTTCTTTTAAATGCCGGTCCAGACAGTTGGCACTGACATTAAGCTGGCCATCGGCAAACCATTCGATCTTGAAATTGTCCGGATCAAAGTTGGTATTTTTGACCTGGGTAAACGGTTTAATCCAGTCCAGACGCTTGGCCTGCTCGGCCCAGAACTCGTCGGGTTGTTCAATGGATTGCTGATAACGTTCGAAATATTCTGCCTCGTTAGTACGCGCAGTTTTCTTAAATTCTTCGGGTACAGGATAGATCTCATTCATATTATACTTCCTTGATCTTCTCTCATCTCATCACGAGATGTATGCTACATTCTTGATTTTTTATTTCTGCATATCAGCAGTATGACACTTATTTTTTCTCCACCACAATCATGCTTTGGTCGTAGCGATTGATTTAATTTTAAGCACAGATACATCAGCAGATTCAATGTCTTTGCCGTACTTTTCAGTATAAAAGCGGTAGCTTTATCTCTAAAAACTACCCGCTTGTAGCCAAAACCGCAGTGTACTTTGCAAAAATCGGCAGCGCGCTTGCAGAATATTTATTAAAATCCGGCCGGATTTCAGGCAAAATACAATTTTATTGCTGAGGACTGGCAGATTCGTGGCCGAAGAAAAAACCCAACTGGGCGAAGTCACCCAAGAAACTTCCGAGCTGATTCAACAGGCCACGGAAAAAACCACCCAGAAAGTCATTGAACATACCCATAAATACAATGATGCTTATTCTGCTATTGATAAAATCATGGAAGGCTTCTGGGAGCGTGTGCCCTATTTCCTGATCGCGCTTGGCGTGATTCTGATTTTCTGGCTGATTGCCCAGTTATTTAAGTTTTTTGTGAAAAAAACCTTATCCAACCGCAGTTATACCCGGCAGAATCTGGTGCTGGTACTGAACCGGGTTGGCAGTTCGGTGATTATCTTCTTCGGTTTCTTAATTGGTCTGGTGATTGCCATTCCTGGTTTTACCCCAAGCCAGCTGATGAGCGCCCTCGGGATTGGTTCGGTTGCCATTGGCTTTGCCTTTAAGGATATTTTCCAGAACCTGCTTTCCGGCGTACTGATTTTACTGAGCGAGCCCTTTAAAATTGGCGACAGCATTCTGGTGAATGGACTGGAAGGTACGGTCGAAGATATCCAGATTCGCGCGACCTTTTTACGCTCGGCCGATGGTCGCCGCATTGTGATTCCCAATGCCACGGTCTATACCAGCGCCATTACCGTCAATACTGCCTTTCCACGCCGCCGCTGCGAATTTGTGGTCGGTATTGGTTATGAAGATGACATCCAGAAAGCCAAAGATCTGGTGATGTGCATTCTGAAACGTGACCCGACCATTCTGACCCAGCCTGAATTTAGCGTTAATGTCGATGCGCTGGCCAATTTCTCGATCAATTTACGCGTGCAATGGTGGATCAACACCAGTGAAACCAATAGCGCCGCATCAATCAGTAAAATACAGGAAGAAGTCATTCAAAACTTTGCCGAACAAGGCATTTCTATTCCTTACCCGGTGCAGGAAGTGAAAGTCTATCGCGGTGATCCATCGGTGGCAGACAGCTCAGAGGCTAAATAAACGTCCCAGCACATACGGAATCACGGTTTCCGTGCGGATAATCCGGTTGCCCAGACTCACCGCCTGGCAGCCGTTGTGTATTAAAAGATCGACCTCATAAGGAATAAAACCGCCTTCCGGCCCAATCACAATGCTGCACGGGTGCTGAATCGCGGCAGGCATGCGCATCTCTGCATAGGGATGTGCCACATAGGCGGGACAGTCGGCGCTAATCAGACCCGGTAAAACATCTTCAACAAAGGGTTTAAAGCGTTTGTACAGTTCAACTTTTGGTGCAATGGTATCGCCAGCCTGCTCCAGCCCCAGCTCAATATAATGCTCCAGCTGCTGTAAAAATGGCGTCTGCCAGTAGCTTTTATCGACCCGATAGCTATGCATCAGGATAATTTTTTCCACCCCGACCGTAACTGCATCCATAATTAAACGGCGCAGCACTTTCGGACGTGGTAAAGCCACAATTAACGTCACTGGCAATTTTGCTGGCACAGCTTCTTCTTTTAACGGTTTTAGACGAACTGTTTTGTCTGTAATTTCGATAATTTCCGTGAGATACCGTTTGCCTTCACGAATCCCAACTTTCAGGGTATCACCAACCTGAATATCCAGATGCTGTTGCAAATGCGCTAACTGCCGCGTTGAACTAATCGACCACAGTTCAGATTCAGTTTGGCGAGGATCAAGAAGGACAATATTCATAAAAAAATAACTCAACAAATCCATCACTGGATAGGCGGAAACGTCATCCACAACGGTCCGAGGCAGGACTCCTTTTGCCGAAACAAAAGTAAAAGAAAGCAGAGCCCCTGGTATTAAATCTATAAAGAGAAGGCCCGGTTTGAATCTGATCTCGTAAATCCATGAAAATCAGCTTCTTTACCCATCAGAATATCATCAAAGGTATTGATCAATCACCTGAATATGCTTTGCCAGTGAACCCTGATTCTGCTGCATAATCTTTTGTGCTGCGGTATTTAAAGCCAGTGCTTTGGAGGAATCCGATAAGATCTCCAGCATGGTCTGTGCCGCTTGTTCAGCATTCTCTACCACCACCACCGCTTGAGCGTCGAGAAACTCATCGACAATGGTCTGGAAATTAAAATAATTCTTACCCAGAATGGTCGGCACATGCAGCGCAATCGGCTCCAGAATATTGTGTCCACCGCCCGGTTCATTTAAAGAACCGCCGACATAACAGGCCTGACTCAGACCGTACCAGAGCCACATTTCGCCCATTGAATCGGCCAGATAGACCTGGGTATCCGCTTCAATAGTTTGTCCCAAACTGCGGCGTTGGGTACGCAAATCCAAGGCCTGTGCCGCGTGAAAGACGTCATCAAAACGTTCCGGATGGCGCGGTACCACAATACAAACCAGCGCCGGATCTGCCATCAGGGCTGGTTTTAACGCAGCCAGCACGTCTTTTTCTTCCGGTGCATGGGTGCTCGCCAGTGTGATCACTTTACGGCCTGCCAGCTGCCAGTCCTGCTGCAACATGTTGGCCTGTTCAATAAAGGCCGGCGGTGCACTAATATCAAACTTGATACTACCCACCACCTGGGTCTGTTCAGCAACTGCACCGAGTGCCACAAAACGGCTATGTGAGGCCTGATCTTGTACCAACAGCTGCGTCAAACCCTGCAACATCGCCCGGGTCAGGCCGGAGACTTTGGCATAGCCTTTGGCCGATTTTCCGGACAGCCGTGCATTCAGCAACAGGCACGGCACATGGAAGTTTTGGGCCTGATCAATCAGGTTCGGCCACAGCTCGGTTTCCATCAACAGCAATAATTTGGGCTGATACTTCTGATAAAAATCGGCAATCAGATGTTTCTGGTCGGCTGGCAAATACACTGCCTGAAACAGCGCCTCATGCGGTGCTTTCAGAAAGAGAGATTTAGCGCGTGCCTGTCCGGTTTTGGTGGTGTTGGTGACCAGCACCGGATGACCGGCTTTTAAATAATGTTCAATTAAAGGCTGGGCCGCGTTGGTTTCCCCCACCGAGACCACATGAAACCAGATCGCCTGCAGATTTTTCGGCGGCTGAAACGGCCCGAAACGCTCTACAATTTCCTGCCGATACTGCGCTTCACTCTCGGCCCGCTTTTTAATACGCGACCGATACAACGGTTTTAGAACAGATAACGCTGCGTTATACCAAAACGGAGTAGCCAAAAGATACGTCCCAAAGAAAGACTGTCGGCAAAATATAACAGAGCCACACGCGCATGTTAATTGCATGTGGCGCTATACGGGCTTTTATTCTACAGCGTGTTGTGTTTCAGCCAAAGTTGGATAATCGATATAGCCTTCTGCAACAGCTGTACCAATCATAGTTTCCAGTTTGAGTTCATTTAAAGGCGCATCTGCCAATAAACGCTCATACAAGTCCGGATTGGCAATATACGCCTTACCAAAAGATACTGCATCGGCCTTGCCTGAAGCCAATAATTCCACGGCATCGGCACGACTTAAACGCATGTTAGCAATATATGGCACACCGCCTGAACGTGCTTTCATTTCTTCGGAAATACTGTCTTCGGCCAAATATTCACGGGTAAAGAAAAAGGCGATTTTACGCTGACCCAATTGCTGCATGACATAACCAAAGGTTTCACGTGGATCATCATCGCCCATGTCATGCTCATCGCCACGTGGTGCTAAATGCACACCGACGCGACCTGCGCCCCAGACTTCAATTAGGGCATCCACCACTTCCAACAAGAAACGTGCACGATTTTCAACTGAACCCCCATACTGATCTTCACGCTGGTTGGTTTTGCTTTGCAGGAATTGATCAATCAAATAACCATTGGCTGCATGCAATTCTACTCCGTCAAATCCTGCTTCTTTGGCACGGATCGCGGCTTGTTTATATTGCTCAGTAATGGCGCGAATTTCTGCAATTTCTAAAGCACGTGGCAATACATAAGGACGTTTTGGACGTAATAAGCTGACATGACCAGCCTGTTGCACAGCACTTGCTGATACTGGTGTTGCACCATTGAGTAAATCTGGATGAGATACCCGCCCCACATGCCACAATTGCGCGACAATCAGACCATCTTTGGCATGCACGGCATCGGTCACCAACTTCCAGCCCTGCACTTGTGCATCTGTAAATAGACCTGGAGTATTAAAATAACCATTGGCTTCTTCAGAAATTACGGTCGCTTCTGAAATAATTAAGCCTGCACTCGCACGCTGTGCATAATATTGCACCATCATTGGCGTTGGAACACGGTCATCGCTGGCGCGGTTACGGGTTAAAGGTGCCATCACCACACGGTTTTTAAGATGAAGATCACCCAAAACCAAAGGAGAGTCTAATTCAGCCATTTTTGCCTCTAATCTCACAGTTAAAGTGAGTGTTTTAAATATTCGACATATTGCTGAATGAGTGCTTCATTACGAGAAAAATACGACCATTGTCCGTACTTTTCTGCACGAATAAGACCTGCCTGTTGCAGTACCGATAAATGATTTGACATGGTCGATTGCGACACTTTGCCCAAACGCTCAATGTGTCCTGCACATACGCCACGCTTAAAGTCGCCACAGTCATCTACCGACAAAAATTGTTCTGGTGCTTTTAACCATTCTAAAATTTGTCGACGAGTAGGATTGGCTAAGGCTTTAAAGATTAAATCGACATCCATCATTCAGACACATATTCGTAAATATAAGCCCAATTCAGCAGCTGCTTTTAATATATCGTATTTTTTCGATATTAATATCGTTTTTTTACGATTTATGTAAATTTTTAAGTCACTCAACTGAATTGGGCAGGCTCATTAGGATCTTACAGAGCCTAACTTATAGACCCTGTTTTAAACTGGCTTCAATAAACTTGTCTAAATCACCATCTAAAACCGCACCTGTATTTGAAGTTTCCACACCTGTACGCAAGTCTTTAATACGTGAATCATCCAATACATAAGAGCGAATTTGGCTTCCCCAACCAATATCAGACTTCGAGTCTTCTAATGCCTGAGCGGCTTCATTACGTTTACTCATTTCCAATTCATAGAGTTTGGCACGTAACTGTTTCCAGGCATGGTCACGGTTGGCATGTTGTGAACGCTGGTTCTGACAGGCCACCACAATACCGGTTGGAATGTGGGTTAAACGCACGGCAGAGTCAGTTTTGTTAATGTGCTGACCACCAGCACCCGATGCACGATAGGTATCGGTACGGACATCTGACGGATTGATTTCAATTTCAATATTGTCATCTACTTCAGGCGAAACAAACACTGCAGAGAATGAAGTATGACGGCGGTTACCCGAGTCAAATGGTGACTTACGCACCAAACGGTGGACGCCCGATTCGGTACGCAACCAGCCATAGGCATACTCACCTTCTACACGGATGGTCGCAGATTTAATCCCAGCCACATCACCGTCTGATTCTTCCATCAGCTCAGCCTTAAAGCCATGACGCTCAATCCAGCGCATATACATACGTAGCAGCATTGAAGCCCAATCCTGTGCTTCGGTACCGCCAGAACCGGCCTGAATTTCGACATAGCACGGGTTCGGGTCCATTGGATTGTTAAACATCCGGCGGAATTCAAGTTTTGCCAGCTCTTCTTCAGCGGCGCTCAATTCGGCCTGCACATCTTCCAGCATGGCTTCTTCATCGGCTTCCACCGCCAGATCCAGCATCGCCTGTGCATCTTCGAGCTGTGTTGCCAGACCGTCTAATACATTCAGGACGTTCTCAAGCTCGCCTTTTTCTTTGGCCATGGCTTGGGCGCGGTTCTGGTCATTCCAGATGGCCGGATCTTCCAATTCACGGAGAACTTCTTCTAAACGCTCTTTTTTAAGATCGTAGTCAAAGATACCCCCGTAGTGTTTGACCACGTTCGTTCAAGTCTTTTAGCTGGTTTAGATAAGGATTAATTTCCACGTGAATGCTCTCAAAAAATATCGATAAAACCCGTGTATTGTAGCATAGAGCCAATCAGGAGTAAGAGGCGCCTGCATCCACTCAACTAAAATGATGGATATAAACTTAGACGGCCATGATGGGCACAACCTACAGAGACCAGCAAACTAGAAGAAAGATCAAGAAAAAACCACGTTTAAAATTCGGTTTAATTGCCCGTTCTGGGCTTTCAAATTGATAAAAATGAAATTTTTCATCTTTCGCAAAAGGGTTTTACAAAGCCGCATCATAACTTATAATACAGCGCAAAAATCATACAAATTGACCTAAATTCACAGAATCTCCATACTTTTAATAAAACAAAACATTAATTATTTTCTATTATTTATCAATATCTTAAAATTAATCAATTACACAATATTACAGCTGAAACAATGCGGTAACTTTTGCTGGATTGACCAAAATTTTATTTGGCCTAGACTGAAGTTGTAACAAAAAATTAAACAGTCAACCTGATTTCAGAGGGGTAAGATCCATGAAAAAACTAGCAATTGCTTCAGCACTTTTATCTGTATTCGCAGTCGCAGGTACAGCACATGCATACCAAGCTGAAATTGGTGCTTCTGCAGGATTAATTGATCCAGATCATGGCGGCACAAGTGGTTCTTTTGGTGTAGATGGTACCTACTACTTTAACCCTGTTCAAACGCGTAATGCGCCTTTGGCAGAAGCAGCCTTCCTTGATCGTGCCAGCAACGTGAATGCGCAATATCAATATGATGAAGTCGGTGATGGTGAAGCGCATCGTTATGGCGTAGGCGCTGAGTACTTTGTACCAAACTCAGATTTCTACTTGAGCGGTAATGTCAATGGTCATGATTTAAAAGACAATGATGACTTTGACAATGACTTAACCACCTATGGTGCCGAAGTAGGTTATTTACCAGCACCAGGTCTGTTAATTGCCGCAGGTGTGAAAGGTTGGGACAATGACTATGACGACGGTGTAGACCCTACCTTACGTGCCAAATATGTCACCACTTTAAGCAATGGTAAAGACATTAACCTTGAAGCCGGTGCAGCGTTCGGTGATCTGGACGAATATAACTTAGCAGCAGATTACTACATTGATAAAACCCTGAGTATCGGTGCAGATTATTACAACAATGATCTGAACGACAACAGCGAGTTTGGTATCAATGCCCGTAAATTCTTCACCCCACAAGTCAGCCTTGAAGGTCGTGTCGGTTTCGGTGAAGCAGGTAGCAACGACTACAACCGCTTTGGTGTAGCAGCAAAATACCGCTTCTAATCTGTATAGAAACGTATAAATCGTAAAAAAACCCATCTTCGGATGGGTTTTTTGCACTGATAAGAAGCATTTAGGTAGTTTTTGCACATTGACTGAACGAATATAAACTGTACAATTTGTTACAACTGTTCATAAAACAGTCATATTTTTATAACAAAGAGAGAAAATCTAAATGTTGAAGAAACTTGCTCTTGCTACAGCACTTCTTGCCAGCCTAGGAACTGCACATGCTTACCAAGCTGAACTTAATGTAGGGTATGAAAACACTGATATCGATAACCTTGGGGATCTAGATACATTTTTCATCAATGGAAAATATTATTTAAATGATGTTCAAGTTAAGAACTCTCCACTTGCAGAAGCGGCTTTCCTAAATAAAGCAAGTAATATTGGCTTAGGTTATGCAAATGCAAGCGGTGATGGCGATGAAGATATTGATGTGTTTGGTGTAAGTGGTGAGTTTTATATTCCAAATACTCAATTTTATGTAAGCGGTACTATTAACCAAGTTGATTTTGCAGGTGACGATAATACCGGTTATGCGCTTGAAGTAGGTTACCTACCAATTAATGGCTTGTTATTAGCAGTAGGTGCTGCAAATGAAAGCGTAGATCTAGTTCAAGTAGCAGACTATGGCTTCATCGCAAATCTTTCAAATGCAGTTACTGTAGGTGATGACACTGCATTATCTTTACGTGCCAAATACGTGACTCAAATTGGCAATCATTTTACCAATTTTGAAGGTTTAACTTATATTGGCGATGAAACAACTTATCGCTTAGCTGCTGATCTTTATATCGATCCAACTCTCAGTGTAGGTCTATCTATTGCTGATTCTACTGCAGATGGTTCAGATACACTGTTCGGTATTAAAGCTCAAAAATTCTTTACGCCAACTATTGCAGCAGGTGTAAATTACCACACAACTGACGGTATTGACTCGTTTGGTATCAATGGTACTTTCCGCTTCTAATCATTCCGATTAAAAGTCAAAAAACCGCTCACTCGAGCGGTTTTTTATGGCCTATTGTTCTAAATGGATAATCCGCATTTGCAGGCTGACATTGCCATTAAACTCATTGCGTTCCAGCTCATAGACCAAATGCACGCTATCCTGCATCGGGTCAAATGCAAATTTATCTTTGGCGCTAAAAGCAATTGCATCTAATACCTGCCCGTTATTTAAAGCCAGACGCAGCTTTAAATGGCTATCCTTTAACCAGCGATAATCTACAATCTGAAATTGTCCCTCAAAAATTGGCGGTGGAAATTTCTGCCCCCACGGCGCCAAGTGCTGCAAGGTATGCACAGTGTCTAGATGAAAATCTTCTACCGGCAATTCGCCATCGGTCCATAAGGTGGCCTGAAACAGCTCAGGGTCCATGCTGGCAATCAGCTGTTCAAAAATCTGCCTAAATTCCTGAAAATGGGCTTTTTGAATGGTCAGTCCGGCCGCGGCCGCATGTCCGCCAAAATGGCTGACCAGATGCGGATACTGCTCGGCTACCTGTTCAATCGCATCACGAATATGAATGCCATCAATGGAACGCGCCGAACCTTTAATATGAATACCATCTTCATCAGCCGCAAACACAATACTCGGGCGATGAAACTGCTCTTTCAGCCGTCCTGCGACAATACCAATCACCCCTTGATGCCAGTGCGGCTCAAACATGATTAAGGCCGCAGGCAGTTCACTTGCATCGAGCTGGATTTTTTCCAGTTCCTGCAATGCTTCCTGCTTGATCTGCCCTTCAACCTGACGACGCTCTACATTTAACTGGTTTAACTGTTCAGCGAAGCGATAAGCAGTTTGTGCATCATTGGCCAGCAGACATTCAATACCAATATCCATGGTTTCCATTCGGCCCGCGGCATTAATCCGTGGTCCCAACACAAAACCTAAATCCTGGGCTTTTAGGCTGGCTGCCTCTCGTCCGGCTATATCCAGCAGTGCTGAAATTCCCGGCCGACACAGATGTTGCTGGATTTTTTTCAGTCCGGCATCCACCAGAATACGGTTGTTATAGTCCAGACTGGCCACATCGGCATAGGTGCCCAAGGCCACCAGATCCAGATATTGGGTCAGATTGGAACTGGATTTGCCTTGTTTTTTACGATAGCTGGACAGGTTGGCCAAGACATAAAATGCCACCCCGACGCCAGCCAGCGCTTTACTCGGAAATTCGCAGCCGAGCTGGTTCGGATTGACGACGGCATCCGCCGCTGGTGTAGCTTTGGTGGTCAGGTGATGGTCGGTAATAATAACCTGCATACCATGTGCTTGCGCCTGTTCCACGCCGGCATGACTGGAAATACCATTATCAACGGTAATTAATAAATCAGGCTGAAAACGGGTAAAGGCCAGATCGGCAATTGCCGGGGTCAGGCCATACCCATATTTAAACCGGTCCGGCACCAGATACTGCACCTTGGCACCCAATTCACGCAAGGCCAGTACCATTAAGGCGGTACTAGTGGCACCATCGGCATCATAATCACCGACAATGACAATCTCTTTGTGCTCGTCAATGGCCTGATCCAGAAGCTGAATGGCCTGATCCAGCCCTTTCATGGTCGGTGCCAGCAAGTGTTTCAGCTTCAGTTCCAGTTCCTGCTCGGATTGCACACCACGTCGCGCCAAAATCTGGGCAATCAACGGCGTCACGCCCTGAAAACTTTCAGGGCGTGTCAGAAAAGGTCGTTGTTTAATCTGTATATTCGACATTTAAGGCATCAGTCGTTGCAGTGTCCATGCCCCATCGGTTTTTTCATAACTTAAACGGTCATGTAAACGATTCGGGCGCCCCTGCCAAAATTCATAATAATCCGGTTCCAGACGATAACCGCCCCAGAATTCCGGCTTGCTCAGTACATCCTGCTCACCCACCTGGGCAGCAAGCTGTGCAAAACGCTGTTGCAACGCTTCACGGCTGGCAATCACACCACTTTGCGGGGTACTGATATGCGCCGCAATCTGGCTGTCACGTGGACGCTTATTATAGTACAGATGCGACTCTTCCTCCGGAATTTTACTCACCCGGCCGCTAACCCGAATCTGGCGTTCCAGTTCCGGCCAGTAAAACAGCAATTCCGCATAAGGATTTTCCAGTAAGTCGGTGCCTTTCTGGCTGTCATAGTTGGTATAAAAGTCATAACCAAGTTCGGTTGCACCGCGCAGTAGCACGGTACGCACATGCGGACGGCCCTGCGCATTGGCTGTAGCCAAAGACATGGCATAGGGTTCATGCAGCTTGATTTCCAGCGCATGATTAAACCAGTTTAAAAACTGCTGATGCGGATCAGCCAAAGCGGCTGACTCATGCAGCTCGCCTTTTTGATAGCTTAAACGTAATTCACTTAAGTCTTTAATTAAATCAGACATCTATACTCCCCTTAGGCAGCAATCGCATGATGACGCACGGCATCGGCCAGATGGTTGGCCAGTACGGTCACTTCCTGCTGGTCATCCCCTTCGACCATTACACGAATCACCGGTTCAGTGCCTGACTTACGAATCAGGATACGGCCACGGCCTTGCAGCTGCGCTTCTGCTTTACCAAATTCTTCCACTAAAGCGGGCACGGCATACGGGTCAAACATGGCCTCTAAACGTACATTCACCAGCACTTGCGGGAACAGTTTAAAATCGGCAACCAGTTCATGCAGGGCTTTGCCCTGCTCTACCATGACGGTTAAGACCTGTAATGCGGCAATAATCGCATCACCAGTGGTGCTTTTATCCAGAGTCAGGACATGGCCCGATGGCTCACCGCCGATATTCCAGCCATTTTCCTCAAGCGCCTGCAACACATAGCGGTCACCAACTTTGGCCCGGACAAACTCGACTCCAGCTTTTTCTAACGCCAGTTCCAGTGCCATATTGCTCATGACAGTTCCGGCAATACCTGCCGGTTTGTTTTTGGCCTGCGTCGCCAGAATATAAAGGATATGATCACCGGTGATCTGCTCACCATTTTTGTCAACCATAATCACCCGGTCAGCATCGCCATCAAAGGCAATGCCCAAATCCGCCTGATGTTCTACCACCGCCTGCTGTAACTGTTCCGGATGGGTCGAACCACAATCTTCATTAATATTCAGACCATCTGGGGTGTTATATAGCGGAATGACCTTGGCACCCAGCTCTTTAAATACCGCCGGACCAACGTTATAGGCTGCACCATTGGCACAGTCCACCACAATTTTTAAATGGTTCAGATCGAAATGATAAGGAAAGGTCGATTTACAGAATTCGATATAACGTCCGGCAGAGTCTTTAACGCGGAAGCTTTTACCCAGATTGGCGTTATCTTCAATCTGAATTTCATTTTCGAGTTCTTGATTAATCGCTTCCTGCAGTTCATCCGGCAGTTTTTTGCCTTCGCTGGAGAAGAATTTAATCCCGTTATCAAAATACGGGTTATGCGATGCAGAAATGACAATGCCCAGACTGGCATGTAAGGCACGGGTTAAATGTGCAATCGCGGGGGTCGGCAATGGCCCCAGTAAATGTACATAAATACCGGCAGCGTTCAGACCAGCCTGTAGCGCCGATTCCAGAATATAACCTGACAGACGGGTATCTTTGCCCAGTACCACAATCGGTTTATTTTTCTTGCTGTATTTTTTTAAAACTTTACCTGCCGCGAAACCTAGTTTCAATGCAAACTCTGGTGTAATTGGAAGCTCCCCAAACTTGCCACGTATACCATCGGTTCCAAAATAACTCATGTCTTACTCACTTCTTATAGGGTTATGGTGATTTTCATCATCCTGTTTCAACACGCTTACTTTACACCAAAATTAAAAAAGCCGTCACATTTATGACGGCTTTTCTATAAGGCGAATTACCAAAAATCAACCAACGCGATAGTTCGGTGCTTCTTTGGTAATGGTCACATCATGCACGTGAGATTCAGACATACCGGCTGCAGTAATCTTCACGAATTTGGCATTCTGACGCAGGTCTTCAATGGTTGAAGAACCGGTATAACCCATTGATGAACGTAAACCACCCATCATCTGATGCACGATATTACCCATTGGGCCTTTGTACGGTACGCGACCTTCAATACCTTCTGGCACCAGCTTTTCAGCACCGGCTTTAGAGTCCTGGAAGTAACGGTCTGCAGAACCGGTTGCACCCGCCATGGCACCCAATGAACCCATACCACGATAAGCCTTGTAGTAACGGCCCTGGAAGAATTCAACTTCGCCCGGTGCTTCTTCAGTACCAGCCAGCAGTGAACCGACCATAATCGTGCTGGCACCCGCGCCAATCGCTTTAGCCATATCGCCAGAGAAACGGATACCACCATCCGCGATTAATGGAATCTGTTCTTTTAATGCATTCGCTACAGAGTCAATCGCCGAGATTTGCGGCATACCAATACCGGCCACAATACGGGTGGTACAGATAGAACCCGGACCAATACCGACTTTCACTGCATCTGCACCGGCATCTAATAACGCAAGCGCAGCATCACCCGTTGCGATGTTACCACCAATGACTTGCACTTGCGGATAGTTCTGTTTTACCCAGCGTACGCGTTCAATTACACCGGCAGAGTGACCGTGTGCAGTATCGACTACAATCACGTCCACACCAGCTTCAACCAGCGCTTCTACACGGCTTGGGGTTTCTACACCGGTACCGACTGCAGCACCTACGCGTAAACGACCGAGGTCATCTTTACAGCTGTTTGGATAAAGTTCGGCTTTACGGAAATCGGTGACCGTAATTAAACCACGCAGTTCGTTGTTCTCACCCACCACCAGTACTTTTTCAATACGGTGCTGTTGCAACAGTGCCTGGATATTTTCTTTTGATTCGCCTTCACGCACCGTCACCAGACGGTCCTGACCGGTCATGATGTTGCTGACCGGCTGCTCCAGATTGGTTTCAAAGCGTGTATCACGACCGGTGACGATGCCCACCACTTTGCCATCTTTCACCACAGGAACACCGCTGATGTTGTTGGCTTGAGTTAAGGCAATCAGTTCACGTACTGTGGTTTCTGGGGTCACAGTGATCGGGTCTTTGACCATACCGGCTTCAAATTTTTTCACACGACGTACTTCAGCCGCCTGCGCTGCGATATCCATGTTTTTATGCAGGATACCAATACCGCCATTTTGCGCCATTGCAATGGCCATACGGGATTCAGTCACCGTATCCATGGCTGCAGACACAAGAGGAATATTCAGATTAATGCCGCGAGTTAAACGTGTCTTTAGAGAGACATCTTTTGGGAGGACAGTTGAGTAGGCAGGGAGTAATAAGACATCATCGAAGGTTAGCGCTTCTTGAACGATGGTCAACATAACAGTCTCACTGGTAATTTCCGTGCGCTATTATAAACAAATCTTGCTATAAATTTCATTTGTTATTGCATAAATAATTATTTATTCCGCACATCCTGACAATTCGGATGAGTTTGCTGATGAAAAAAGCAGGCCATGGCCTGCTTTTCTACGATAACAGCATCTGGGTGCTGAAGTCTTTAACTGACCCGGTCAAAATCCGGGTCCTGGCCATCATTGGCCGCTTCGACCAGCACTAAAGGAATCAGGTTATGCGCACGGCGTGCCTTATTGCACTGCTCATCGGCAATCTGTACCTCTTTGCAACTGGAACTGCGCTGCTCGTACATAGAGCAGCTGACCTGTTGTCCGACCGTTCCCTCCAGCGCAATACAACGCGGATTGGCCTGATTGGTCCCTTTCATGCATGAATAGAGGGCATTTACCGGTTCGGTATAATGCTCAGGCATGGGAATGCCTTCTGCCCAGTAAAATGAAACTCTAAAATAGGTGCAGCATGCGCCGCAGCTAAGACACGCATCTGAGGAAGCAACTTGAGACAACATTGTTAAAATTCTCGTCATCAAAAAAGAGTTTTTTTGGGGAAGAAAATATAAAAAATGTTGTTTTTACACTCAAGTTATTTTTTCAGTTTTTTACGCGATTTTTTGGCTTAAGTCGGGCAGGTAAATACCGACTCATCCATCAGGTCGACACCGCATTCCAGCGTTTCAATCCAGTCCAGGAACTGGTTGATCTGCTCCTTGCCCACAAACGCGGTACCATGCTGCGGTACAATCATTTCGACATCCATTTGACGCACCATATTCACCCATAAACGGATGACTTTATTGGCACACATATAACGCTGATGAAAAGCTTTCATTTTTGGAATATGCGCGGCAAAGTTTTCTAACGGCTTGGACGCATCTTCGACCATTGAAGCGCCCATATCGCCGGAAAACAGGATTTTGGCCACCGGATCATAAAACTGGAAATTACCGACCGAATGCAGAAAATGCGCAGGAATGGCGACAATGGATGCCTGTCCCAATGGAATCACCTGGCCATGATCTGGCAGTTCAATCAGACGCTCCAGCCAGTTGCCTTTCATCCGGTCACTCATAAAGGCCGAGTTCAAGTGCGGCAAGAAACGCGCCCACAATTTCGAAGCCACCACTTTGGCATCGGTATACACCAGCCAGCGCGGCATTGAGGTAATAATATCCGGGTCCTGATGTGATGCCATCACATAGTCCAGATTGGTCAGGCGGGTATATTTATTCAGTTCCATGGTTAGCGGTACATAGGTCAAATCGCCGCCCGGGTCCAGAACTGCGGCACGGTCATTGTCCAGAATCAGAAACTGGTTGGCCTGTACGCCCTCACCTTTGACCAGACTGGTGAAACTGATACATTTATGCGTGCCATTATCAAATAATACTTGTGATGTGGTGCGATCGAACGCCATACCTTGTCCCCAAAAAAATCTTATCTTTACATTAAATTTTTAATTCCCTATAAAATAAAGGGTATTCCGCCAACTTACAATCAATATACAATTTAACTTTCAACTATTTTGTAGAAGCACGGGTCAGGTTCAGCCCATAAAAAAGCCCAACCGGGAAGATTGGGCCAAAATCAGTAGCAGCCTTTAAAAGAAATAATATTGCAGCAAGGTGCTGACCCCGATGATCAGGAAAATCAGTGCGCCAATTTTATGAATCAAGGATACCGGTAATTTCTCTGCCATTTTATTGCCGATAAATACTGCCGGCGCATTGGCAATCATCATCCCCAAGGTGGTGCCAATCATCACCCAGAAAATACTGTCAAAACGCGCAGCCAGCGCCACGGTTGCAATCTGGGTTTTATCGCCAATTTCTGCCAAGAAGAACAGAATAAAGGTGGCACCAAACACTCCGTATTTCTGCCATTTGTTGATACTTTCATTTTCATCATCCAGCTGATCCGGAATCAGCATCCAGATCGCCATTCCAATAAAACCGAGTGCCAGAATCCAGCGCAGAATTTCAGGACTTAAAATGGTGGTAATCCATTGTCCCAAGGCTGCAGATAAACCGTGATTGATCAGGGTAGCGGCCAGAATCGCCAGCAGAATTGGCAGCGGTTTACGGAAGCGGGCCGCCAGTAACAGGGCCAACAGCTGGGTTTTATCACCCATTTCGGCCAAAGCGACAATTGCAGTTGAGATCAGGAATTCATACATGATGGATTTCTCTGGCTAGCACACATACCAATGACCTATCCCTCCTGCTAGCCAAATCTGCAGAGTGATAAATCAAAGGTCTTGCCAACAAAAGAAAGCTTGAGAAAAGCATTTTGGTTCTTTGCTATGATGACCATGCCCTGTTGAGCAAATATGTTGACCATCACCTTTTTACTTTGCGTAAAAGGCGGCTACTCCCCAATGAAGTGCTGTTATTGTAATCGGCCACAGAAAAAACTCAAGTACCAAAAGCAAAAACCCCGCCGAAGCAGGGTTTTTTCAACTTTGCGTGTTCTCCGTCACAGAGAAACACCAAGCGGAGTTTTAGATTAACAAAGTCCGGATATCTTTGAGCAGCTTGGTCAGCTTGTTGGTAAATCGGGCTGCATCTGCGCCATTAATCACACGGTGATCATAAGACAGCGACAACGGCAGCATTAAGCGTGGATCAAAGCCTTCGCCATTCCAGACCGGTTGCATGGTGGCTGGAGAAATCCCCAGAATTGCCACTTGCGGCCAATTCACCAGCGGCGTAAAGGCAGTACCACCAATTGCGCCAAGGCTGGAAATGGTAAAGTTGGCGCCTTGCAGGTCTTTCGGTGACAGTTTCTTGTCACGCGCTTTTTGGCCCAGCTCGCCCAATTCAACTGCAATCTGCTTAATTGATTTTTGATCCGGATTACGCAGTACCGGTACCGTCAGGCCATCTGGTGTCGCTACCGCAATCCCCATATGGATTTCATTACGGAGCAGCACGGACTTACCATCATCAGACAAGTGACCGGCAAACTCGCGCTCTTCTTTCAGCAAGTACGCCACTGCCTTAATGATAAAGGCCATAATGGTCAGGCTGATGCCCTCTTTCTTGAAGTTGCCTTTCAGCTCATTACGCCATGCTTCCAGTTCGGTGATGTCTGCTGCATCAAACTGGGTTACTTGCGGAATGTAGTTGTTTAAAGACAGCTGCGGAATGGACACTTGCTGCAAGCGGGTTAAAGCTTTCTCTTCCACACCACCAAACGCATCGAAACTTGGCAATTTCGGCAAGCCCGATGGTGCTGCTGCCACCGCTGCGGCCGCCGGAGCAGTTTGCGGTGCTGTCAGACGCGACTTCACATAGGCCACCAGGTCTTCTTTCATAACCCGTGCATGTGGACCGGAAGCTTTGACATCGGCCAGGATGACACCCAGTTCACGTGCCAGTTTACGCACTGCAGGACCAGCATATACTTTCGAGTTCGCTGCATTTTGCTCTTTGGTGAGCTTGTCTGCAGTATGTGTACTCGGTACAGCGCTTGAGGCCTGTGCGGCTGGCGCAGCAGGTGCGGCTTTTTGTGCTGGCGCTTCAGCTTTTGCTGCTTGCGGTGCAGGCGCTGTCTGACCTTCTGCCTCAATAGTCACCAAGGCAATGCCTTCTGACACATTCTGGCCCAGCTCGACATGAATCGCCTTGATTACACCCGCGGCGGTACTTGGCACTTCAACCGTGGCCTTGTCCGATTCCACCACAATAATACTTTGATCTTTTTCGACCGTATCACCGACCTGAACCAGAATTTCTGCAACCGCGGCTTTATCAACCCCTAAATCCGGGGCCTTCACTTCGACATCACCCGCCGGTGCTGCAGAAGCTGGCGCTGCCGGTTCAGCTTTGGGTTCAGGCGCCGCCTGAGCAGCGGGTTGCTGTTCGGCTTGAGCTTGCGACTGTTCAGCTGCTGGTGCTGCCTCTGCCGTGACCACGGTCAGAATCACCACACCTTCTTTGACGCTATCGCCAGCCTGAATCTCAATAGAGGCCACCGTACCCGATACCGTACTTGGCACTTCCACCGTGGCTTTGTCCGATTCCACCACCACAATGCTCTGATCGACATCAATCTGATCGCCGACCTGAACCAGAATTTCACCAACCAGCGCTTTTTCTACACCAATATCCGGCACTTTCACTTCAACGGTTACAGCGCTGCCAGCCGCTGCTGTCTGGTTTTGCGAGGCTGCCGCAGGTTGATGGCTGCTCACTTCCGCAATAATGTCCTGATCAGACAATGAGGTCGGGGTGTTTTCAGACGTTTTTTGCGGTGCATCAGCCAGTTGTGGTTCAACGGCTTGTGACGTTCCATCTTCGGCTTCCAGTTCAATCAGCACCGCGCCTTCTGCGACTTCATCACCCTGATTGACCAGAATGCTTTTCACCACCCCGGCTGAAGTGCTTGGCACTTCAACAGAGGCTTTGTCGGATTCCAGCAACACAATACTGTCATCGACCGCGATGCTATCGCCGACTTTGACCAGAATTTCAGCCACGGTGGCTTTATCTACACCAATATCAGGAGTCGTAATGTGCATGATTAGTTCTCCTCTTTGTAGTCAGCCACAGCGTGCAGCTCAGGCGTAGCCTGTGGTGCCCACGCGACCGGACGGTCGGTATCCAGCTCAAAGCTTGAAATGGCATCTTTGACCAGACGCGCATCAACTTCGCCTTCATCGGCCAGTTTCTTCAAGGTCGCCACCACAATGTGCGCGGCATCGACACCAAAGTAGCTACGCAGGTTGGCACGTGTATCCGAACGGCCATAACCATCTGTACCCAGCGCCACAAACGGACGGCTGTCTGGCAAATAAGCACGGATTTGTTCGCTATAAGCACGCATATGGTCAGTTGCAGATACCACAATACCGTCCGTACCACGCAGCTGTTTCGATACCCACGGCTCTTTGGCTTCTTCCGCTAGCGGATGCAGACGGTTGTATTCTTCGCATGCCATACCATCACGCGCCAGTTCGTTGAAGCTGGTCACGCTGTAGACATTGGAGTGAATCTGGTATTCCTCACGCAGGATTTTCGCGGCTTTAATCACTTCACGCAGAATCACGCCGGAACCAAGAAGCTGAACCGTGGCTTTCTCATCTTCTTCAAGCAGATACATACCACGCTTGATGCCTTCTTCAACGCCCTGTGGCATTTCAGGATGCTCGTAGTTCTCGTTCATAACCGTCAGGTAATAGAACACACGTTCCTGATTGACATACATGCGTTGTAAACCGTCATGGACGATAACCGCCAGTTCATAACCGAAACATGGGTCATAAGAGACACAGTTTGGAATGGTATTGGCCAGAATGTGCGAGTGACCGTCCTGATGCTGTAAACCTTCACCGTTCAGGGTAGTACGGCCTGCGGTTGCACCGAGCAAGAAACCTTGCGCCTGTGCATCACCGGCTGCCCAGGCAATGTCGCCAATCCGCTGGAAACCAAACATCGAGTAGTACATGTACATCGGAATCATTGGCAGGTTATTGGTCGAATAACTGGTCGCCAACGCCGCCCAGGCACTCATTGCACCGGCTTCGTTAATCCCTTCCTGCAGCATGTGACCGTCTTTGGCTTCACGGTAATGCATCAACTGTTCCTGGTCTTCCGGGGTATATTTCTGGCCATGTGCGGCATAAATACCCAGTTGACGGAACATGCCTTCCAGACCGAAGGTACGCGCTTCATCTGGAACAATTGGCACTACGCGGTCTTTAATGGCTTTTTCTTTTAACAGCGCAGAGATCAGGCGCACCATCACCATGGTGGTCGATTGTTCTTTACCGTTTGAACCTTTTAGCACTGCATCAAACACCGACAGCTCAGGAATCGCGAGAGATTCGCTATCTTTACGACGTGCCGGCAAGTAGCCGCCCAGTGCTTCACGACGCGCCTTCATATATTTAATTTCAGGCGAGTTTTCACTTGGACGATAGAATGGCACTTCTTCCAGCTGCTCATCGGTAAATGGCAGGTTGAAACGGTTACGTACGTACTTCAATGATTCCAGCTGCATTTTCTTGATTTGGTGCGTCTTGTTCACCGCTTCAATTTCATCAGACAGACCATAACCTTTTACGGTTTTTGCCAGAATGACCGTTGGCTGACCTTTGGCCTTGGTCGCTTCTGCATAGGCAGCAAAAACTTTGTACGGATCATGACCACCACGGTTCAGATTATCAATATCTTCATCGCTCAGGTCTTTAACCAAAGCTTCTGCTTCTGGATATTTACCAAAGAAATGTGCGCGTGCATAAGCACCACCTTTCACCTGATAGCGCTGGTAATCACCATCTACTGCTTCTTCCATAATCGCTTTGAGTGCACCAGATTTGTCTTTATCCAGTAGCGGATCCCAATGACGACCCCAGACCACTTTAATTACACGCCAGCCAGCACCACGGAATAATGACTCAAGTTCCTGAATGATCTTGCCATTACCACGTACCGGACCATCTAAACGCTGCAAGTTACAGTTCACCACCCAGATCAGGTTATCCAGCTTCTCACGACCCGCCAGTGAAATCGCACCCAGGCTTTCCGGCTCATCCATTTCGCCATCGCCCAGATAAGCCCAGACTTTACGGTCTTCTTCTTTGATCAGGCCACGGTTCATCAGGTATTTTTGAATATGCGCCTGATAGATCGACATGATCGGACCCAGACCCATGGATACGGTCGGGAACTGCCAGTAGTCTGGCATCAGGTATGGGTGTGGGTAAGATGGCAGACCTTTACCACCCACTTCACGGCGGAAATTATTTAAATGCTCTTCCGTCAGACGGCCTTCAAGGAAAGAACGTGCATAGATACCCGGAGCACAGTGACCTTGATAATAGATCATGTCGCCGCCAAAGTTATCGCTATTGGCACGGAAGAAATGGTTAAAGCCGACATCATAAAGGGTGGCAGAAGAAGCAAAACTGGCCAGGTGACCACCAAGGTCATCGCCCGTTTTGTTGGCACGCAGTACCATTGCCAGTGCATTCCAGCGAATCAGGGCGCGGATACGACGTTCCATATCCTGATCACCCGGCATTGGTGGTTGCTCTTCAACGGAAATGGTATTTAAATAAGGCGTATTTAGACGCTGAATGGGAACGTGTTTCGCGATTGCCCGTTGATAAAGTTTTTCTAATAAAAATGCCGCACGCTCGGTTCCCATGTGCTGCAAAACTGAATCAAACGCGTCCTGCCACTCTTGGGTTTCCTGCGCGTCGGTATCACCATAATACGCCATAGTCGGTCATTCCTGAATCCTAATTATATGGTTTATATGTACCATATTTCTGCTTTCTACAGGTATGGCCATCGGTGAATACGACTTTAGACTAGTATTTCGAGAAAAAATATCTATTGACGTTTTATTACCCAAAATAACAAAAAACCGCCAATAGTGGCGGTTTAATATACAGACAATATTCTTTTGAGTGATAATATAATCGTTATAAGGTCTTAATGCATGACGTGCTCAAAAATTAGGCCTTTTGAGCAAAAGCCGCAAGCTGTTAAGGCAGCATTGCCAGGTAAGTTGATGGGTTTTTACGAACGCCGTCTTTTACTACTTCATAATGTAAATGAGGACCGGTACAACGACCTGTACAACCCACGTTTGCAATATGCTCACCTGCAGCAACACGATCGCCGACACGTGCAATTAAGCGTGATGCATGAGCGTAACGGGTTAAATAGCCATTGCCATGGTTTATTTCAACATATTGACCATAACCTGTACCCCAACCTGATTTAGTTACGATACCCGGGCCAGTGGCATAAATTGGTGTGCCGCTTGGCGCTGCTAAATCTAAACCTGAATGACGTTCAGCACGACCATTCATTGTACGACCGCCATAGTTTGAGCTTACACGGGCATTTGGTAAAGGATGCGCTACTAACCAGCTATATGGATTAGCGCTATAAGATTTCGCAGAAGACGCTGAACCGTATTTTTTCGCTAAAGATTCGTTGTTTAATTCAACCGTTTTTTCACGCAGTTTGACATTAATTTCAGTTTGCGCCGGAATATTGATGTCTTGTGACTCGCTATAGGTCCCTTGTGCCAGGGTGCGGGTCAATTCTTCAATACGGTCTGTCGATGAATTTTGGCTGTTTAAGTCAACCAGATCAGCAAAAGCCACTGACGCCGCAGAAGCCGCCAAAGAAAACGCTAATAAAATACGTCGCGTATGCATAAAAACCTCATAAAAACTGTTCTTACTCAGAGTTCCTTGGTGATCTCTTCCTTGATCTTCACTGAAAGGAGCGCATAAGATTAAGACATAAACATGAAGGAAATATGTATGTCCGAGCCTTGTAACGTCTTTCGCCAAACAAGAAAACACATAAAAACAGGAAACCTAACGTTTCTCTCAACGCAAGTTGCTGCCTGGCAGAAACTTACTCAAATTATTCAACCCTTGTTGCCCCAACCCGAACTTTGGCAGGTTGTTTGTTATCAGCAAGGGATTCTTACCATTACTGGCACCAATCAGGCGATGGTGAGTCAACTGGCCTATTTGCAAAAACAGTATGTTGCTCAGCTATCACAATTGGCAGAACTTCAAGATTTACACAAGATTCAGGTCCGGTTAAAACCGCAGTTGCAAACGCCCCCAAAACAGGAAAAATCTTCAAGAACACTCAGTACAGAAACCCAGGAAATGCTTCGCGGTGCTGCTGACTTTGTGAGCGACCCTAAGCTTAGCCAAGCTTTGTTACGTTTGGCAAGCAATAAAAAGTAACATTGCGCCAATCTAAAAAATACAAAACCAATAAAAACGAGAATTAGTTCACTTTTTTAGATGTTACATTATAACATCACCAAGGAAAGACAATGACTTATGTCACACTCACATACGGAATTGGACATTGATTGATGTCATCAAATGTTACAATTTCATAGCTGCTTGGATCTTTTTGCACATTCCGCAAGAGCTGGTTATTCAGTGCATGACCCGATTTATATCCATCAAATTTCGCAATAATTTGATGACCGAGCAAATACAGATCGCCCACCGCATCTAATATTTTGTGACGAACAAATTCATCCGAGAAACGCAGGCCCTCTTCATTGACCACACCGGTGTCATCGACCCCAATGGCATTTTCCAGGCTGGCGCCCAAGGCCAGATTGTTGGCTTTTAAATAATCCAGATCTTTCATAAAGCCAAAGGTGCGTGCTTCACTGACTTCATAGACGAAGGTTTCGGTAGAAAAATCAATGGTGGCAGACTGATATTCTTTTTTAAAGGCGGGATGATCGAAATCGATGGTGAAATTGAGCTGGAAACCGTCATGCGGGGTGAAAATGGCACGTTTATCATCAATTAGCGCTTCGACCGGTTTTAAAATCTTGATGAATTTTTTTGGCGCATCCTGCTCTTTTAAGCCACCCTGCATTAATAAATAGATGAAGGGACCGGCACTGCCGTCCATAATTGGCACTTCAGAAGCGGATACTTCGATAATCAGGTTATCAATTCCCAGACCTGCCAGCGCACTCATAATGTGTTCAATGGTGCCGACTTTGGCATTGTCCTGAACCAGATTCGAGCACATAAAGGCTTCCTGAATCAGCATGGCATCGGCCGGAATATCGACCGGTGGATTCAGGTCAATACGGCGAAACACAATTCCCCCGTCAGCATGGTGCGGCACAAAGTTAATCATGACTTTCTGTCCACTATGCAGACCTATACCACTCGCTTTCACGACACGTTCTAGGGTACGTTGTTTCAACATGCTCTCAATTCATCTGTATATAAAACCGCTATACGTTAGCATATTTAGCCATTGATAAAAAACAAAAAGGTAGCCATTTGGCTACCTTTTACAAGTTCTGGAATAAAAATCTATATCGTAAAAATTATTTACGTTGTTGATTTTTAAGATATTCCTGAATACTCATTGGCGTTGGACGCGAATTATTGCTGCTGCCTGCAGTCGCATTGATGGCCGGCGCTGCCTCTGCCTGACGCTGAATGGCCGGAACATCATCTTCTTCAACCGGCTGTTGAGCGGTTGCCTGTGCAGACTGCACCACTGAAGAACGCTTGACTGGCTCAACCGCATCGGCTGAATTACGGGTCAAACCAGTGGCAATTACGGTCACGCTGATTTCATCACGCGCATCCGGATCAAATACGGTACCGTAGAATACCTGGCCTTCATCCAGGTCGACAATCTGGTTGACAACATCGGTAATTTCTTCAATTTCACCAAAGGTCACGTCATCACCACCGGTCACGTTAATCAGAATACCTTTGGCATTCATGATGGTCACGTTATCCAGTAACGGACTGCGAATCGCCTGCTCTGCCGCCTGACGGGCACGGTTTTCACCACGCCCCAGACCGACACCCATCATGGCATAGCCACGGGTACTCATGGCCGTTTTCAAATCGGCAAAGTCAAGGTTGATGTGACCCGGACGTACCACTAAATCAAAGATACTGCGCACGGCATTTAACAGCACGTCATCTGCCTTTTTATAGGCATCTTTCATGGAAATGTCGCGGAATACTTTTAACAAGCGCTGGTTTGGAATGATGATCAGGGAATCAACATGCTGCTCTAAAGCTTCAATACCTTTTTCCGCAGATTGCAGACGACGTTTACCTTCAAAGTTAAACGGCGTGGTTACGACACCGACAGTTAAAATGCCCATTTCTTTGGCAATTTCAGCGACAACAGGTGCAGCACCGGTACCGGTACCACCGCCCATACCGGCGGTCACAAACACCATATCGGTGCCTTCTAGCTGCTGGCGAATCAGCTCGCGGCTTTCTTCAGCAGCGGTTTGACCCACTTGCGGATTAGCACCTGCGCCCAGACCACGGGTACTTTGCTCGCCCAGCTGGATTTTGCACTGTGCATTCATGCGGTCCAGTGCCTGTTTATCGGTATTGGCACAGACAAATTTCACACCCTGGATATCTGATTCCAGCATATGCTGTACGGCGTTACCGCCTGCACCACCTACACCAAATACAGTGAAACGGGCTTGACCGTTGTTATCGGTTTGATCATCTTCAAAAAATTCAAATGAGGCCATGACCTTTAGCTTTCCTAATTCATAATTGGCAGTCACTTCAGCCCGTATACTGCCTTGATCTTAATAAAAAATTGTTTTTAAGAATGCTGTCCAACGGCTGCCTTGTCAAGTACCAGCGATAATCCGTACAACTTCCTAACAATATTCCCTAAAAAATCAACTAAAAAATTGATTTCAGTTTTTCGTTGAGTCCTGACCAGGCACGACCTACACGCGCCCAGACCGATAAGGTCTCCGGGTCTTCGGTTTCGACAATGGTGTCCTGACTGTAGCTCTGGCTATACATCAGCACGCCCGCTGCGGTTGCATACTGCGAACGGCGTAAGGCAGCCTGATGCGGTTCATCGGCATAGACCTGTACCGGCGGATTGCCCAAATGCGCAGACACGCCCAGGGTACGACGCACCAGACTGACCATGCCTTCAATCTGACAGGCGTCACCAGCCAGCACTACGCCATGATATAAGCCATGAATGGCGCCACTGTTTTCCAGTTCCTGACGGATTTGCGCAAAAATTTCTTCATAACGCGCAATAATAATTTCTGACAGTTCAATCCGGCTGATGGTTTGCGGACCATCAATGCCCTGAATCTGAATCATGTGATCAGGTTTGACCACTTTTAAATCGACGCAACCGTGAAGCAGTTTAATGCGCTCGGCTTCTTCAGTGGTGGTCTGCAATACCGCCGCGATATCACGAGTGACATGCTCACCGCCACGCTGCAGGGTTTGTGACAACGCCAGACGGCCGTCCAGATAAACCGCAATATTGGTAGTACCGGCGCCAATATCAACCAGGCACACGCCATATTCTTTTTCATCTTTCAGCAAACTGGCTTCAGCGGTGGCCAGATGCGACACCACCATTTTTTCCACGCCAATATTGGCCCCTTTTAAGGCACGGTCCAGATTCTGCATGGTGCTAATCGGCAGCATCATCAGCTGATAATGACCGGTCATGCTGTGCGCCGACATACGGATCGGGTTTTGTACCCATTCACCGGAATCATCCAGATCAAAGCCCAATGGCACCGCACTGACCAGATAATGGTCTGAAGTTAAATGGCTGGCTTTGGCCAGATCTAAAGCACGAACCACTTCACTTGTTGTAATTGTGTGGTCACTATTTTCAATCGGGGTACGCCCCGCAGCATAAAAACTTTTTAATTCTGCACTTGGAATAGAAATCCAGGCTGAATGCACCCGGCATTCCGCCATATCTTCTGCTTCTTGAACGGCATTTTTAATGGCTGTAATGACTTTATCGAGACTTACAATTTTTCCTTTATTCATGCCTCGGTTACGAGCGGTAGCCATACCAATCACTTGGATATTGTCTGGCGCGTGTACCTTACCAATCAAAACTGAAACTTTGTGTGTCCCAATGTCAATCGCAACAACCGAGGGAACAGCTTCACTCATTTATTTACTACCATCACATGTTTGTTTAATTAATGGCTTAATGCCTCTATTTTTAAAGCCAAGTATTATGGCTTTGCTGCTATTGCATTCGCAATGCTTGTGTCATCAATCGTTACAACAAAATGACCATTGGCAATTTTTGGTGCCACCGAGTTTTTCCACTGGATCGCCAGACCATTGCGGTAACGCAGGTCAATTGCAGAAATCCTGGACCATACCGGCTTGAAGTCACTTTGCGCCAGATGACTCAGACGCTGCAATTTACTCATGGTCTGATCCTGATCCACAATCACCCGCAGGCCAGAATCAAACTGCATAAACCAGGTCATCCGGTCGGTGAGATATAACTCTTTTAAACGCAGATTCACCGGTAAAAATAACTGGTTAATTTCATTATAGCGACGCATCATCATTTTGGACTGATGCATCGGGCCATGTAATAACGGCAGATGCTGATTATTCTTGGGTGTCACTTCCGAAAACACATCACCGCTGTCACTGAGTAAACGTCCGGTGCCCCAGCGCGCAATCGCATGGCGTGGCATGACCCGTAAACGGATGGCATTTGGCCAGGCGCGTGACACCACCACCCGATCGACCCAGGACAGTTCCAGTGCGGTATCACGAATCTGTTCCAGATCGGAAGTAAAATAGTTATCTGTGACCACTGGCGAAACATGGGTCATGACCTGGCGCAGTTCGGCATTGGAACGGGTACCGACCACGTCCAGTTCAGCCACACGTGCATCGGTCATGACTTTATATAGACCGTAGATTCCTGCTGCCAATACCACAATCGCCACGCACAGCAATACCCATCCACCCAGGTTCGTCAGCTTTTCTTTACGCGTCGGTGGCTTATCGTGAATCGAGGTAATCGCTGCGCGTTTACGGCGCATGGAAGCAGGAAGTTGAGCCATGGCTTAGTGGGTCGCATCCGTTAAGGTTTGTTCAAGAATTGCCACGCACAAGGCATCAAAACTGTAGCCCACCGCCTGCGCGGCTTTTGGCACCAGTGAGTGACTGGTCATGCCCGGTACAGTGTTGACTTCAAGCAGCCAGAAATTGCCTTGTTCATCCTGCATTGCATCAATACGGCCCCAGCCGCTGGCACCTACCGCCTGGAACGCACGCAGGGCCAAGACCTGTAACTGCTGCTCTTCCGACTCGGTTAAGCCACATGGAATGCCATATTGCACATCATTACGGTTGTATTTGGCTTCATAGTCATAGAACGCCACATCTTTAGGCGGTTCCAGACGAATCACCGGCAAGGCCTGACCATTCAGTAATACAATCGTGAATTCGCGACCGGTAATCCATTTTTCGGCCATTACCACTGCATCATGTTCGGTGGCTTTGGCAATCGCTTCAGCAAAGTCTTCAATACGTTCGACTTTGCTCATGCCAATACTGGAACCTTCATGTACCGGCTTGATAATCAGTGGTAAACCCAATGCAGCGACAATATCAGCCGGGTTTGAATCTTTGGTGACAATACGATACGGCGCTGTTGGCAGCTCGGAACCTTGCCAGACCTGTTTGGTTTTGACCTTGTCCATGCCAATGGCTGAACCCTGTACGCCAGTACCGGTATACGGCACATTCAGCCATTCCAGTACACCCTGAATCTGGCCATCTTCACCGCCGCGGCCGTGCAGGACAATAAAGGCACGATCATAGTTGACCAGTTCGGTCACACTACGATCTTTCGGGTCAAACGCTTCTGCCTGAACGCCTTCGCGCAGCAGCGCATCGAGCACTGCCTGTCCACTATCCAGAGACACCCCACGCTCGGCAGATTTTCCACCAAATAACACGGCAACTTTGCCGAACTTTGAAGCATTTGACACGTTTATATCCTTAAACTTTACACTGAGCGACCAAATTCAAATATCACTTTGGGTGATTATTTTAAATACAATTTATTTTGAGCAAGCTCGATGGAGATTGCTCCTACATTACCCGCACCTTGGGTCAATAATAAATCATTCGGTTGTAACACTTTTTGTACCAGTGTTTCCAGATTGCCTTCAACCGGATCAATCAGGATCGGTTCAACCTGACCACGCAGACGGATACTGCGTGCCAGACTGCGACTGTCGGCACCCACAATGGCTTTTTCACCGGCAGGATACACTTCCAGCAACAGCAGTTGATCGACCTGCGATAACACTTCAACAAAGTCATCAAAACAGTCACGGGTACGGCTAAAACGGTGCGGCTGGAACAACATCACCAGACGGCGGTCCGGATGGCTCTGACGCGCTGCTTTAATGGTGGCTTCCACTTCTTTAGGATGGTGACCATAGTCATCGACCAGTTTGATGCTGCCACCGTCCAGTTCAAATTCACCTTGCACCTGGAAACGGCGACCTACACCACTAAAGCCTTCCAGTGCACGGCAAATCGCACCATCAGAAACACCTTCATCCGTCGCCACACCAATGGCGGCCAAGGCATTCAGTACATTGTGCAGACCTGGCTGATTCACGGTAACACGCAGTGGCTCGCGGTCTTTACGCAATACGGTAAAGTGGGTACGCATACCGTCCTGATCAACATCGACTGCGCGAATATCACTGTCTTCATTAAAGCCGTAGGTTAGCACCGGACGAGCAATGCGCGGCATGATCTCACGGATGTTGGCATCATCACCACAAACCACTGCCAAACCATAGAATGGCAGTTTGTGCAGGAATTCAATAAAGGTATCTTTTAGCTTGTCAAAGCTGCCGCCATAAGTATCCATGTGGTCGGCATCAATATTGGTGACAATCGCTGCCATTGGCTCCAGATGCAGGAAAGATGCATCTGATTCATCGGCTTCAGCCACAATATAACGGCTCGCACCCAGTGCAGCATTAACCCCGGTACGGTTCAGCAAACCGCCTATCACGTAAGTCGGGTCCAGATTTTCTTCTGCCAGCATACAGGTAACCAGGCTGGTGGTGGTGGTTTTACCATGTGTTCCGGCCACGGCAATCCCGTGACGATAACGCATCAGCTCACCCAGCATTTCAGCACGGCGCACCACCGGAATACGGCTCTCAATAGCGGCTTTAACTTCCGGGTTTTCCGGATCAATTGCAGTAGAGACTACCAGTACATTGGCGCCCTGAATATTATCTGCGCTATGACCAATAAACACCCGAATGCCATTTTCTTCCAGCTGGGCTGTAGTTTTTGAGGCTTTAATATCTGAACCGGAAACATCATAGCCCTGGTTTTTTAATACCTCGGCAATGCCACACATCCCGGCGCCGCCAATCCCGACAAAGTGGATATGTTTGATACGACGCATTTCAGGCACTTTAATCAGTTCTTTTACTTGATCAGCAGGGATAGATGGAGACATAGTTTACTCGGTTTACAAATCTTGAATTAAAGCAACCACATGTTGGGTTGCATTAGGTTGTGCCTGTTGACGCGCCTTGCTGGCCATTTCAGAGAGCAGTTGGCGGTTCATCAACGGCATTAACAGTTCTTTTAAGCTGTCCGGGGTCATGCTGGCTTGCGGACAGATTTTTGCCGCGCCCGTCTTGGCCAAGAATTGTGCATTGGCCGTCTGATGGTCATCCACAGCGCTTGGCAAGGGCACAAATACCGCAGCCACACCCGCGGTTGCAATTTCCGTAACCGTCAGTGCGCCGGCCCGGCAGATAATCAGATCGGCATCGCTATAGGCCCGTGCCATATCTTCAATAAAGGGTTGCACTTCAACCGTTAAGCTGTCCGGCTTGTTGGCATAACGCGCTCGGGTGCTGTCTGCATGATTTTGCCCACACTGATGATACACATTTAAAGGTACATTCAGCTGTTTTAAGGCTTCAGGGACACGTTCATTCAGTGCCTGCGCGCCCAAAGAGCCGCCAACAATTAAAATACGCAGCGGCAAACCTGCTTTTTCACGTTCCTGATAACGCCAGGATGGGGTTAGAGTCGCGCTAATTTCTTTACGCACCGGGTTGCCAGTGGTGACAATTTTAGTGCTGGCCGGAAACGTATCCGGGAACGCCTGACAAACAGTGTTGGCAATACGCGACAGCTGGGTATTGGTAAAGCCGGCAATTGCATTCTGCTCATGAATAATGACCGGAATACCAAGCAGACGTGCGGCCAGACCACCCGGTCCAGCCACATAGCCACCAAAGCCGGCGACAGCCTCTACTTTGTGTTTTTTCATTAACTGCATGGCGCTTAAGGTGGCTTTTAGAATTTTAAAAGGCGCCATCAGTTTGCGTGCCAGCCCGTTACCGCGCACGCCTTGAATATCAATCTGATAAATCGGAATATTCTGGTTTTGTAATAAACGGTTTTCCATGCCTGTAGGCGTTGCTAACCAGGACACATGGATTCCCTGCTGCTGGAGTTCTTTTGCCACGGCTAGGGCTGGGAACACATGGCCACCAGTGCCTGCGGCCATCATCATCACATGTTTAGGCTTGGTTTGCGCTGCATCAGTCACGGTCTAATTCTTCAATCCAAATATGGCTAATGAAAGTTCTTTATAAGCGCTCAATTGTAATCACAATCGTATGAGCTTGAAAGTTTATTTACTTTTTTTCACCAAGCGGCTCATTGTTTTTTTCAACAGTTTTGAAAGTTTAAACTAGTTTTATTATTAATTCACCGAAATTGTTAAGTTTCCTGCATTTTTCACTAAATTGTGTCGACTGGTTTTGATTTACAAAATCGCTATAATTTTCTTGCTCAACGCAGTTTTTCAAGCTCAAATCTCGCTTAAGAATACAAAAAGAGCCACCCAAGGTGACTCTTTTAAAAGATAGATTAACGACCGGCTTCCAGTACATCAAACAGGGTATCGGCAATTGAGGTGCCGAACTGGGCATCAATTTCACGGATACAGGTTGGACTGGTCACGTTAATTTCAGTGACATAGTTACCAATCACATCCAGACCGACAAATACCAGACCTTTTTCACGTAAAAATGGCCCGACTTTGGCAGCAATTGCCTTGTCATTGTCGGTCAATGGACGTGCTTCACCCAGACCACCAGCGGCCAGGTTGCCACGCACTTCGCCGTTTTGCGGAATACGTGCCAGACAATACGGAATTGGCTCGCCATTGACCATTAAAATGCGTTTATCCCCTTCTACAATTTCCGGGATATAACGCTGCGCCATAATTGGCTGGGTGCCGTTATTGGTCAGAATTTCAATGGTGGAGCCAATATTCACACCATCCTGATACAGACGGAAAATGCCCATACCTCCCATCCCATCGAGCGGTTTCACAATCACATCGCCATGTTGCTGAATAAATTCACGAATCAGGCTTTGCTGAGAGGTCACTAAAGTCGGCACCTGTAGCTCCGGGAACTGAGTCGCAAACAGTTTTTCATTACAGTCACGCAGGCTTTGTGGCTTGTTAATAATCCACGCTCCTTCACGCTCTGCCTGTTCCAGAATATAGGTGCTATAGACAAAGTTCATATCAAATGGCGGGTCTTTACGCATCAGCACCACATCATAGGCTGCGATGGATTCTTTTTGTTTTTCGCCCAGCTCATAATAATGGTTGTAATCTTCAAAGACTTTTAACGGGCTGATTAGACCGAAAGCCTTGCCCTGATCAATATATAAATCTTGTTGTAGTGCATAACCGAGCTCATGACCCCGACGTGCCGCGGCCCACAGCATGGCCATGGTGGAATCTTTTTTCAGGTTCACCGTTTCAATCGGGTCCATCACCACAAGTACGCGCATAATGACTGCTCTTTTAAAATTGCTATAATGTGGAGTATAACGGAGATTCGCTGCCTGTTTTTCTGAATTTGAGTAAAGCTTTGCAGCGCTATATTTGCTGATTTCAGGAAGCTGCCCATGCAACAGCCAATTGTGGGATATCATTTAGATGAAGAAAATCATTGGGTCGCAGAGCTGGCCTGTGGTCATGGCCAGCACGTGCGGCATAATCCGCCATGGCAGAACCGGCCCTGGGTGATGACGGAGCAAGGACGCAAAGAAAAATTAGGGGTGATGCTAGAGTGTAAGAAGTGTGAGGAGGAGACATCAGTCTAAATCACTGTCTCCTTAGTGTCTCCGACACAATAATTTTTCTCAATTAAATTTGTTACATCCAAAACAATTTAAAGGGGAAACTGAAATGCCAAAATTAACTAAAGAACTCGTAGTAAACTGGCATATTACAGAAGCATGCAACTACAAGTGTGATTATTGCTTCGCAAAATGGGATAGCGATAGTAAAGAGGTTTTGCACTCTCAAATAAAAATTGAAACTCTAATTGAGCAAATTGAAAACATTAGACATATATTAAACAAATCAAGTCAAACCGTTTATTTTGATCAATTACGTCTCAATTTAGTCGGAGGTGAGACTTTTCTTTATATGAAGCAATTGAAAAATATTATCAATCTATCAAAAAAGTATAATTTCAGGCTTTCTGCGATTACTAATGGCAGTCTCTTCAATGAAATTGATATGAAGTTTATTGCTCAGAATTTTTCGTCATTAGGTATTAGTGTAGATTCTATAAATGAATACACCAATTTAGCTATTGGACGTACATCTAAGCAAAATACATTTAATCCGTCCCAAGTTTTAACAGCCATCAATAAAATTAAAAAGTATAACCCTATGATAGAAATAAAAATTAATACTGTAGTCAATAAGCTCAACGAGTCTGAGGACTTAAGCTACTTTATTTCTCAAATCCAACCTAATAAATGGAAAATTTTTAAACTTTTACCTGTTTATTCAAATAAATTAGATATCACAGAGCAAGAGTTTCATCAATTTATTGAAAAACACTCAAGCTTCAAGTCTATTATCAGTTCAGAGAACAATAATGACATGACTGAATCATATTTAATGATTGATCCACTAGGGCGTTTTTTTCAAAATGGTTACACGAGTGGGTATAAATATAGTTCTCCATTATGGCAAGTTTCAGCAGAAACTGCATTAAAGCAAATAAAATTTGATTCTCAAAAATTTATCAATCGTTATAAAAAAATCTTTTAATTAAAAAATTAGAAGAAGCTCTTAAACTCCATAAGAGCTTTTTTTTCATCCCAAGAACACTCTTGTTCTAATAACTTAAATTCCATAAATACAATATATTTTTTAAACTCATCAATTGTTTCCTGACTGATACTCTGATTCATCATGCGATGTCTAGCTTTTTGTACTCTTTTGTAAAAACTTTCCCCTCGATTTTTTACATCAAATTCAGAACAAAATTCTCTTAAATTACCTTTATAACATTGCTCTAGAAGAGTATTAAATTTATCGGTAACCTCTGTACTGCTGCCTACCACTTTGGCATTCCCCCTGTGATCGATTCATATAATATTGTGTGGATTTCACCACTTTGTCATAATCAATTTGAATAAGCTTATTTATCACACATTCACAATACTGTTCTGTTTCTAACAAGCTTAAATTGGATGTTTGGAATACTCTAGCCTCACATGCTTTTTCAAATTTTTGAATATTTTTATCCGTCCATGAATTGTTATCTACCAAACTTTTATATCCCATAAAAGCTACTGGCAACCCTATTAATGTAGCCCAAATCCAATTTTTATACTTATGCTGTTTTTCTGTACCATAAAACATTAAATGAGATTGACAACCGCCACATTGGTAAAGACCTGTTTTTCGAGAGTCGATGATTAACCTGTTATCACGTCCACATTTCGGGCAACGTATATACGCATACTTTTCTAATTCAGACATAATAAAAATAAAAAAGGGTGATTAAACACCCTATTTTATATAAAAAATAATGATTTATATACCATATTTCACACGGTATGCTTCCATTTTCGCCAAGGCCTCTTTTTCACCTTTGGCATCTAAATAATTCATTAAATCTTTCATGGTAATTAAAGCATGCACAGGAATTTCCAACTCTTTTTGCACTTCCTGAATCGCAGACAAATCACCCTGCCCTTTTTCCTGACGATCTAGCGCGACCAGTACACCGGCAATTGTGGCACCCGCATTTTTTAAAATGGTCACCACTTCACGAATTGCTGTACCTGCGGTAATCACATCATCAATAATCCAGACTTTTTTACCTTCAACCGATGCACCGACCAATACGCCACCTTCACCATGATCTTTGGCTTCTTTACGGTTAAAGCCCCAAGGCACACTCACGCTATGATTTTGCGATAAAGCCACCGCCGTTGCCGCCACAAATGGAATGCCTTTATAGGCTGGGCCAAAAATCACATCAACATTTTCACATTCTGTTAACTTGGCTGCATAGCCTGACGCCAGTAATGACAAGGCTTCGCCATCATTTAATAAACCGGCATTAAAAAAATAAGGACTCACGCGACCCGATTTTAAAGTAAACTCACCAAATTTAAGCACACCACGTGATAATGCGAGTTCGATAAAAGCTTGAGGGTTAAATGTCGCTTGCGTTGACATGAGGTGCTCCAAAATTCATAAATTGAGGTAAGACCTGCGCATGATACCAAAGAGTAGCTATCCGAGTGATCAAAAAATTCTTCGTGTGGTTTCAATTAACGTCAATGGCCTGCGTTCTTCGGTCAGTAAAGGCCTGCTGGAGTGGATGGAAAAATCAGAGGCTGATGTCATCTGCATTCAGGAAAGCCGTCTGACCCATGCGCAGTGGACTGATAAATTCAAACCGGAAGGCTGGTATACCCACCTGTTCGCAGCTGAACGTCCGGGCTATGCTGGCACCGCTATTTACAGCCGCCTGCCGTTTGTATCTATTCAGGATGGTTTAGGCTTTGAACTGGCCGACTCCCAAGGCCGTTTTGTCACGGCAGAATTTGATTTAGGGCTGGGTTATCCGGTGCATATCTGCTCGCTGTACCTCCCATCGGGTTCATCGGGTGAAGAAGCACAAGCCCGTAAAGACCACTTTCTCGAAGAATATACAAAAATTCTGAAACAATGGCGCGATGAAAATAAATCGATCATCGTCTGCGGTGACTACAATATCGTGCATAAACGTATTGATATTAAAAACTGGTCAGGCAACCAGAAATCTTCCGGCTGTTTACCGCATGAACGTGCCTGGCTCGATCATATCTATGATGATCTGGGCTATGTCGACACCTTCCGTGAAGTGCGCAAAGAAGCCGAACTGTATTCCTGGTGGTCGAACCGTGGCCAAGCGCGTGCCAAGAACGTTGGCTGGCGGATTGACTATCATGCCTGCTCACCGGACTGGAAAGCACGTACCGTCAATGCCTGGGTCTACAAAGAGGAATGGTATAGCGACCACGCCCCGGTGATTATTGATTATAAACTCAACTAAAAACCTTCCTATTGAGTGAACAATTGTTCACTCAATAGAGGTTTATTTCCGACATATTTTGTCGTCATTCAGACCTTTATCTGCTTTTTAAATCGGCGCATTATTGCAGCACGGCAAAGGGACAGTGTCAGGATGACAGCAAAGGGACAGGAAGCCGTAGGATGCAAATAAACAAAGCCATGATGGTCTTTGTTTCAAGGATGTGACATCGGACGTTGTAGTGAGACCCGCATAATCAGGATGATTAAATGCGGGTTTTCTACATCTGGGCTTTTATTTTTTATATTGGCTCTTTGCTTTTCGTTTTTTTCTTAGTACGAATAATTCTTCTCAAGTGTTGTCTTGTTTTTCTGCCACTATTATGGCGCGGTAGCGTTGCATTTTAATGACGGTTTAATTTCAGAACCATGAACTCAATATTTATACCCGCTATAGTGCAAAACCAATTTTTTGGTTAATCTCTTGAGCATTGTGTTTCTTGCTGGAATTCGCTTTATGCTTAAAATTTATGGTATTAAAAACTGCAACTCCATGAAAAAAGCCTTTGATCTGCTCAATGAACTGGGCCTGGCTTATGAATTTCATGATTATAAAAAACAGGGGATTTATGCAGAAACGCTAAAACACTGGCTGGATGCTGAAGGTCAGGACAAAATTCTGAATAAAAAAGGCACCACCTGGCGCAAACTGTCGGAAGCGGAACAGGCACAAGCCCTGTCCAGCGAAGCAGATTTAATTGAAGCCTTACGCACTCACAACAGCCTGATCAAACGTCCTGTGCTGGCCACCGCAGACGGCTTTATTGTTGGTTTTGATGAAACCGCCTATCGCGCCTTAAACGGATAAATTCTTTTTATCTACCTTTTACTTATCCGTTAAAAATCAAAAAGCCTGATGCATCTGCATCAGGCTTTCTGGTTTAATCCGTTTCTATTGACTGGCTTATTTCACACGAACCCAGGTCTGGTTACGACCCAGCGCTGCTACGCCAATATAGCCACGCAATTGTAATTTCTGCCCGCCATCAGCCAGTTGACCTTTTAACTTGTAGGTCTTACCTGATTGCGGATCCAGAATTGAACCGCTGTCATAGTTGGTACCACCCGAATTCTTTAAACCACGTACAATGGTTAAACCTTTCAATGATTTGTTTTTGTAAGGTCCTTCACATTTTGTACAGGCATTTTCTTCACCCGGCGTTAAAATGGACTGAATTGTTGCAGTTAACGTGCCATTTTTCTGCTCGGTAAATTTGACGGTTGCTTTTGCTTGCTTGGTTTTGTCATCAATTGTTTTCCAGACAGTACCATTTAGCGGATCAGCAGCATTCGCCAAAGCTGTTAAACCCATTAATCCTAATGCCAGTGCAATTTTTTTCATTTTTTTTGATTCCCTAGTCTAGTGTTAGACAGCCTTAGTATTAAAAAGTCACTACAAATTTGCAATTTTTGAATGTGACCATTTAGTGTAACCTTGTAAATTGTGTTGGTAAATACGCAAGCACAGGCCAAAATCAAGAACAAGATGGAAGAACAATGAAGATCAACCCGTTATTGAAACAAATTTTCACAGAAGGCTTTTTAAAAACCACCATCCGCCTGCCAAGCCAATATAATTTACCGCATAATCCGCTGCGTTTCGCCCTCGAACAGATGTGCCGGCTGTTTCCGACCAATAAAACTGTCGAAGTCCGCGCTTTACGTCTGGCTGGCCTGAAAGCCGAAGAAATCAAGCCACAAGATGAAGCCACCCAGCTGATTTTCTATATTCACGGTGGCGCCTTTTATTTAGGGTCTTTAAATACCCATCGCCCATTTCTGACTGAACTGGCCGCCCGCACCCAGATGCAGGTGATTCATATCGATTATCCGCTGGCGCCTGAAAATCCATTCCCGGAAGCCTTAGAAGCAATTTTTGATGTCTATCAGACCCTGCTGGATCAGGGCGTACAGGCCAAAGATATTTTGCTGGCAGGAGATTCCTGCGGCGCCAATCTGGCGCTGGCCTTAGCCTTAAAAATCCGTGATGAACAGTTACCGCAAGTCAGCGGCCTCATGCTGCTTTCACCATTTTTGGATTTAACCCTGACCAGTGAATCAATTCGTTATAACCGCAAACACGATGCCTTATTGTCGATTGAAACTCTGGAAACCGGGATTCAATACTATGTGCCACCGTCGGTCGATCGTGGTGATCCGCGTGTTTCGCCGCTATTTGATGATTTAACCGATTTACCACCAACCTTGGTGCAGGTGGGTTCTAAAGAACTGCTGCTGGATGATGCGCAGCGTTTTCGTGACAAGGCCGAACAGGCGGGCGTGAAGGTCAGTTTTAAACTGTATACCGGTATGTGGCATAACTTTATTATGTTCTCACCGTGGTTTGATGAAGCCAAAATGGCGCTGGCCGATTTAGCCGAATTTGCCCATCAGCAGGACCAAGATTAAAACGCCATAAAAAAAGGTCAGTAGAAACTGACCTTTTTTGTGATTAATGCAGCGCCGTAAAGCTTAGATTTTGGCAATCTGGTCTAATGCCGTAGTAATCGCCTGATCTTTAATATCGCTCATGCTAACCCCTTCAGCACGTACTACTTCAATATCACTGACACCGGTAAAGTTAAACACGGTTTTCAGGAATACTTCCTGGAAATCAACCGGGCTTTGTTCGCCATAGACACCACCGCGGCTGCTGGCGATATACACTTTCTTGTCACCTGCCAGACCGACCGGGCCATTTTCGGTGTATTTAAAGGTACGACCTGCCACGCTAATCCGGTCAATCCAGGCTCTTAAAGTCGATGGCAGACCGAAGTTATACATGGCTGCGCCCACCACCACGACATCAGCATCTAGATATTGTTGCAGAATCTGTTCGCCTAAAGCGCTTTGCTCGGCATTTTGTCCCATTAAAATTTCAGCGGTTAAATGCGGAATGGTCTGTTCAGCCAGATCCAGATAGTCAACTTGGGCCGCTGTATTTTTCGCCTGTAGCTGGTTCACAATAGCTTTAGACAACTGACGTGATACAGAAGCGTCGCCTAAAATACTCGAGTCGATATGCAAAATTTTCATGGGAGAGAATCCTAAACTGTGATTTTTTCAATAGCGCCATTTTACTGCAGTTTAAAATAGAAATAAGTGATTTAAACAACACACACTATTGCACCCATGCAACGATATTTTCCCGAAAAGTACAAAAAATAGCCATTACCAATTCTCTAAAATCATGATATGTTAGGTTTTATTAAAATAATTGTATAAAAATGAGACTTTAGACGCTCATTTTTGGGGTCGTGATTCACGCATGAAAAGTCGCATTGCGCACAGTGCTGTGCCCACATTTAAATACAAAGTCACCCGTTATTTACTCGAAAAAGAAGTGGTGATGAACTGGAGCACGTTAAACAAATGTATTCTGATGCTGTTTCTGGGCAGCCTGATGCACGTGATCTGGGCCATCTGGAAAAGTGTGGTATTACTCACCCCGGAACTGTGGCGCTGGGTCAATCTGGCCTTGTTAAAACAGCAGCTGGTCATTAATTTATTCGGCCTGTTCGTGTTTATTGGCATGATTGGCATCTGCCACTACTTTCGCAAACAGGACTGGACCCGGCGCTATATGCCCTATATTGCGGTGGCCACCTTTGTGGTCAGTCTGTGCCGCGATGGCTATCTGGTCGGGGTGCTGAGTCCGGCCACTATGGTGACCTATATCAGTCTACCCACGGTCGGTCTGGTGCTGTTTGAACGCAGAATTGTCTATTCGGCCTTAATTCCGGCCACACTGTATCTGGTCAGCTGCGGTTATTTAAGCTTTTTCGGCCAGTTAACCTATGCACCTTTATTTTTATTAACCGACTTTCCTTATAAAAATGGCTTCTGGGTGCTGTCGATGCTGTTTTTTATTGTGCCGATTCTGCTGACCTGCCTGGTGCTGTTTGAAATTCTGCTGAGTCAGTGGCGCTATCGGGAGGCGCTGATTGCACATTTAAGTCAGGTCGATCCGCTCACCAATACCTTTAACCGGCGCAGTATCAACCAGTGTCTGGAACAACTGAACCACAAACAGGCACCCAGTTATGCAGTGATTCTGGTCGATCTGGATCATTTTAAACAGATTAATGATGAGCATGGCCATCACAAAGGCGATGAAGCCTTGGTCCAAGTCTGTCATGTGCTGGCCGGCCATATCCGCGAGCAGGATGTGCTGGGCCGTTTTGGTGGCGAAGAATTTATTCTGGTCCTGAAACAGGCCACTGCGCACCAGGCCAAACAGGTGGCCGAGCGCTGCCGGCAGGCCATCACCCAGATTGAACTGTATGATGAACATAACCAGCCCATCCATTTTACCGCCAGCTTCGGGATTGCCTTATCGCACCACAATACCCCTTATGAAAAGCTGCTCAGTCAGGCCGATCAGGCCCTGTATCAGGCCAAAGCCTATGGCCGTAATCAGGTGGTGCTGTATCAGCCGCTGGAACCAGCAGCCTCTTAAGACTTAGCTAGAGGATGGTTCAGACTGATAAGGCTCCAGATAATTGACCCAGTCTTGTTCCTGTTTCGCGGCCTGTTCCCAGGCCTGCATTGCCGGATGTTGCAGCATGGTCTGCATATAATACTGGCTGTCTTCATTCACGGGCAGCGCATAGCTTTTCAAACGCCAGACCACCGGTGCATAAAAGGCATCAGCAATCGAGAAATCACCACAGAGAAAACCGCCTGGGTCCGGACGCTCAGACCAGATCTGACAGACACGGGCTACATCGTCACGTAAATCAGGTTGCTCAGCCCATAACGTCTGTCCGACTTCTGCCAGATCAGCGCGAATATTCATGCCGCAATGGTTACGCAGTGCCTGAAAACCGCTATGCATTTCAGCAGCCAAAGCGCGTGCCCGAGCCCGCTGTGCCCGACCAGCCGGCCATAGCTGGCGCTCCGGAAACTGTTCGGCCAAATATTCGCAAATCGCCAGTGAATCCCAGACCATTAGCCCGTCATGTACCAAGACCGGTACCTTGCCATTCGGGTTAATTGCCAGTACATCCTGTTTAAAATGGCCCGTGCCGCGTTCTTTAGGAAAAGGTAACAGCACTTCACGAAACGGCAGTTCAAAAGCAGTAAGGACCAGCCACGGCCGCATGGACCAGCTGGAGTAATTCTTGTTGGCAATGTACAGTTCCATCATGACTCATCCTCCTGTTGTTGTTTTTAATATTCACGATCGCTGGGCAGTGCCACCTGATGAGATCAAGGGATATGGCGCCAAAGCCTATACAAAGCGACTTAAAAGCTAAAGTTTAATGGGCGGACAGGCCTCGCGCTTATCCGCTGTGATCATCACCATCATGATAGCGTGATCTGCCAGCGCCTGTGTCGAGATCTGTAGCAATTCTGCTGCTAAACCAGATATAAAAACGGCCTGTGAACAGACCGTAAGCAGAATAAGTTGCAGCTCTCTAGCAGTCAGCGAGAGACTCTACTCCCCCGCTTTCTACAGCGCCATAACCAGAGCGCACTTAGAACAGGAAGGCCACACCTAAACCGGCATGATAACTTTTATCAGCGCCATTTAAATCAACACCGACACTGGCATCCAACTGGGTACGTGCATTTAAGGCATAAATCAGACCTGAACCCAAGGCATATTCCACTTTCTGGCTTTCTGCTTTGCGGTAAATAAACTCGGAGAACCCGGCCCATTTATCACTGAGCTGATATTGAATCCCCGGCACTGCCTGCAAAGCCCAATTGCTGTCCTGCCACTCATAACGCATGCTAATTGAGGTGGTCAGTAAATCATTATAGGCATAGGCCACTGCCGAGCTAAGGCTGTAAATATCCTCTTCGGCACTAAAACCATCATTCCCGGTGGCAATCTGCGCTTCGGCCAGCACCGCCATCGACAGTTTTTCATCATTTAAATCAATGGCATGTTTCAGACCAATGCTGACATCCCCCAGACCATCTTCTTCAACCGACTGGCCAGCACTTTTTACCCGGCTCCAGCCCGGACCCTGCCAGCCCAGCTGTAATTCTAGATTATCCGCCAGACCGGTACGCAACAAGGTATCGGCGTGCAGCTGAGTGATTTCTTGCGTCAGACCATTGTCATCTTTGGTTTTCTGATAGTGCGCATTGGCCAGCACCTGCTCCCAGGCCAACTGGCCGACCGGCGTAATTCCGGTGCTCATGCCCACACCCCGATGGTCAAATGCAAACTCGGCGGCAAAGACCTGACTGCTGACTGCAGTCGCCACCATCACACCCAATAATTTCAATGCTGACATAGTGTTTATCTCAATTTTAAGCCAATTCTTTGGTCATTTTCGCGCCATGGGCACGGAGCAGTTCTAAGGTTTGCTGTTCTTCAGGCAAGGCTTCAGCCCAGTTAATTTCATCAAAGTCGCAATCAAAGAATAAATCACTGATGGATGACAAAATGGTCAGGCCATCTTCATCTTTACGGTTTGGATCGACGTTTTCTTCAAGCAGGCGCTTTACCGCAGGTGCACAGGCGGCACTGGCGGCGTCCCATAACGGGCCATAGACTTCTTCCGCATCCCACAAATGCAAATTGACCTTGGCCTGAATTAACGCGTCCAGAATTTCCATATGGACGGCCAAATCCTGCTGTTTTTGTGCTTCATTGTGCGGCTGGCCCGCCTCATAGGCCTCGCAAATGGCTTCCCACCACTGAAACAGGCCATCGGACCAGACTGAAATTACCGGGCCTTTTTCAGGATCAATAAAATTCGGATCAAGCCCCGCGGCCAGAAGCTGTTGCACTTGGGCCTGATCTAGTTCTTCTATGGCTTGCACCAAGCGTTGTTGTTGTGCCGTTAACATGCAGAGAGCTCTCTTCAATCAAATCAATTTCGTTCTATTATGCCCAATTCAGTGAAAATTGTTTAAGCGAAATGTAATCTTGTCGCATGAATTTGCTATAAAAAAAGCCCCGATACTGGTAATGCCAGTCAGTTAAGAGATTGACTGGCTTTTTCTTGGGTATTTTTGAGG